>Ga0182024_10001162_pt1 | contig 68209 bp, 50 predicted proteins | sample P32metaG_FD_120480 | JGI IMG/M metagenome (GOLD analysis project Ga0182024, IMG submission 120480) | Permafrost microbial communities from Stordalen Mire, Sweden - P3-2 metaG (Illumina Assembly) | ecosystem: Environmental > Terrestrial > Soil > Wetlands > Permafrost | place: Sweden: Stordalen...
GATCAAACCGCGAGGGTCACACCCGTTCCCATCCCGAACACGGAAGTTAAGCCTCGCAGGGCCGATGATACTGCATGGGTAACTGTGTGGGAACGTAGGTCGTCGCCGGGATTACATTGCAAAGGCCAAAGGCCGCTTCGAGAAATCGAGCGGCCTTTTTGTTTGCTGTTTTGCCCGGTAGTGATCCATTTCAAAAATTATTCTCAAACTCTCAAACGAGAGAAGAAACGAAGAAACTGTTATGGGAATCCTTGAGGCTGCAAGGCCCGCTATCATCATTTGCACGAGAGACCGGGCTCGCGCCACCGCGTTCTATCGCGACGCGCTGGGCTTGACGGTAGCCTACGAAGACAACTTCGCTACCGTATTCAACCTGGGCGGAGCTACTCTGCGCGTCTCGACCGTGGCCGATTTCATGCCCCACGAGCACACCATCCTCGGCTTCCAAGTGCAGGATGTGGCAGCAACTGTGAAAGCCCTGCGCGAAAATGGCGTAATTTTCAATATCTATCAAGGTTTCCGTCAGGACCAAGTCGGCGTCTGGACCGCGCCTGGCGGACTGGTGCGCGTGGGTTGGTTCAAAGATCCCGACGGCAATGTGCTGAGCGTGACCAACGCTTGAGCGGCTCAGGATAAGTGATCGCAACTTGGTAATCGTGCTCGAGCAAAGCGAGGCTAACCCGTCCCCAACCCGTCAGTCCCGACAGCGACCAAAGCGATTCTGCTGCCCTTCGCAGTCATAACGGCGCCTCCTTTTTCAGCGTGGTCATTCCTGGTGACACAGACACGGTTGTTCACGTTGAGCCCTAGAAGCGTCAGCTGTCCCCCGCCGCCCCCACCCAGCCCTGCTGCCTCCAAGCGCCCATTTTCCGAACCACAACTCCCAAAATCCAACCTCTCGCTCATACCCTGCTGAGCAGTTCGCCACATCCAAGAACGAACTTCAACAAACCGAAAAAGGAACTACCCATGCGAGACCGAGTTCTCGGCAACAGCGGCCTCCGAGTTTCCGAATCCGACCTGGGCGCCATAACCTTCGGCGAGGACTAAGGGCTGGGGCGCCCTCAAGGTTTACGACGCCTACCGCGAAGCCGGCGGCAATTTCATCGACACCGCCAACATCTACACCAACGGCAGCAGCGAAACCTTCGTCGGCGAGTTCCTGAAGGACCACCGCCAGAGCTCTGCACCCATTCAACGACGGCAACTTTTTCAGGAGAAAGTCGAAATGCGTCAGGCCAAATCTTCAGGCCGGATCGGCAGCCGGCGAATGCGCTTGCCGGTGCCGGCGAAGATGGCGTTGCAGACGGCTGGGGCGATCACCGGCAGACCGGGTTCGCCGATGCCGGTAGGTTCCTCCGTGCTGTGGACTACGTGGACTTCGATCTTGGGCGTTTCGTTGATGCGCGGCATCTGGTAGTCGTTGAAATTGGATTGTTCCACGCGACCGCGGTCGATGGTGATGGCGTCCTTCATGAACGCCGACACGCCGTAAATCGCGGCGCCCTCCACTTGCGCGATGATGCCGTTGGGGTTGACCGGGCGCCCGCAATCGACGGCGTAGACGATGCGGTGGACCTTTACTTGGCCGCCCTTCACGCTGACTTCGGCTACTCCGGCGGTGTAGGATTCGAAGGAAAAATATCCGGCTATGCCGCGAGAGACGCCTGCGGGCAGCGGCTTGCCCCAGCCTGCTTTTTCGGCGGCAAGTTTTAGGACGGCTTTCTGGCGGGCGGTGTCGAGCGGTTTGCCTTCTTTGGGATTGGTGAAGTCGGGAATTTTGCGGTCGTCGCCCATCAGACCCAAGCGAAACTCCAGTGGATCGGCGCCCGCGGCGGCAGCGAGTTCATCGACGAAGCTTTCGACCACGAAGCCGCTGCTGGAATGCTCGACCGAGCGCCACCACGCCCGCGGAACGCCCGATTTCGCGAGCGAGTACTCGATGCGATAGTTCTCGGTCTGGTAGGGAATGAACGCAGCAGTCGCGAATTCGCTCTGCTCGGGTTTTTCTTCGCCACCCTTGTCCCAGACTGCGGCGATGGATGTCGACGTTTGGAAATGTTTCCACGCTGCCAGGTTGCCGTGCTCGTCGACGGCGCCCTGCATGTGGTGGTACGAAGCGGGCCGGTAAAAATCGTGCTGCATGTCGTCTTCGCGCGTCCACAAGACCATCACCGGCTTGTCGCCGACGGCTTTCGCGACTTGCGCGGCTTCCACGACGAAGTCGGCTTGGTAACGCCGGCCGAAGCCGCCGCCCATCAGCGTGGTATGCACCACCACCTTCTCATGCGGCAACTTGGAGATGCCGGCGATGATGTCCTGCGCCCATTGCGGAGCCTGCGTCGGAACCCAAGCTTCGGCGCCATCCGGGCGAATGTGGACGGTGCAATTCATCGGCTCCATGCAGGCATGCGCGGCAAAAGGGATTTCATAAACGATATCGACTTTTTTCGCAGCAGAAGCCAGCGCGGCGTTGGCGTCGCCATCGTTACGCACGACTTTTCCGGGCTTGGAGGCGTTCTCCACGAATTGAGCGCGCAAGGATTGCGATGATTCCGCGGCATGAGGGCCTTCGTCCCAAGTGATGTCCAGTGCGTTGCGACCTTGCATCGCTGCCCAAGAATTGTCGGCAACAACGACAACGCCGCCGGCGGTGAACGCGCCTTGCGCAACCGCGTCGATGGAAATGATATCGCGCACGCCGGGCACAGCTTTGGCTTTGGCCGCGTCGAACTTGACGGGTTTGCCGCCGAAGACCGGGCAGCGGGCGATTACGGCGTAGACCAGGCCGTCGGGCCGGGCGTCAATGCCGAACTTTGCGGCGCCAGTAGATTTGGCTCGCGACTCGAAACGCTGGTGGTCACGGCCGACGATGGTGAAGTCGTTGGAATTTTTCAGTGGGACGGTGTTGAAGTCAGGGACGGGAAGTTTTGCTGCGGCGTCGACTAGTTCGCCATAGGTGAGAAATTGTTTGCGGGCCCCGTGCAGCACGCCGCCGTCCTTCGGCTTACAGGTGTCGCGATTCACGTTCCAATGCTGGGCCGCGGCGGTGATTAGCATTTCGCGCGCGGCTGCGCCGGCTTGGCGCAATGGTTGCCATGATCCGGCGACGCTGCCGCTGCCTCCGGTACCGTGCTCGTAGATGGCGGGGTTGGTGGGTGCTTGCTCGATGCGGACCTGCTTCCAGTCTAGGTACAGTTCTTCGGCCAGTATCATGGGTAGCGCGGTCATGATGCCCTGGCCCATTTCGGATTTGCCGAGGATTAGGGTCACTTGATTATCGGGGGCGATGCTGACCCAGGCGGTGAACGGATTGGCGGGTTGCTTTTCCTGATCTTCCGCCGTTGCGGCGAGCGCCGAGCGGGAAAAACGGAAGCCTATGACTAGGGCGGCACCTGCCGAGGCGCTCGTCTTCAGGAAATCTCGACGGTTCACTACGGTTGCTGATGCCATGGCGTTTACCTCGCGGTCTTCGGAGCCGGCTGAAGCCAGCTCGACCAGTTGTGATTCAGGCCGGACGGAAGGATCAGGCGGCGGAAGTCGCTTTGCCAGGCCGCATGATGGCGGCGCGGTGGATGGCTTTGCGTATGCGTTGGTAGGTGCCGCAGCGGCAGATGTTGCCGCTCATGGCGTCATCGATGTCGGCGTCGGTGGGGTTGGATTTTTTCTCTAGCAGGGCTACGGCGGACATGATTTGTCCGGATTGGCAGTAGCCACATTGGGGAACGTCTTCGGCCATCCAGGCTACCTGGACGGGGTGGGTGCCGTCGGCCGAGAGGCCTTCGATGGTGGTTACCTTTTTCCCGGAGACGGTGGAGATGGGGGTGATGCAGGAACGGGTGGCTTCGCCGTTGATGTGGACGGTGCAGGCGCCGCAGAGGGCCATGCCGCAGCCGAATTTTGTTCCGGTCATGTTCAGAATATCCCGGAGGACCCAGAGCAGAGGCATGTCTTGGCTTACGTCTACGGTTTCGGGTTTACCGTTTAGGGTGAAGGTGATTGGCATGGCTGCCTCCTTGGGAGAACGATATCGTACAACAAATCGCGGTACACATGAAAATCGCCGATATATCGTTAGATTTGGTCGACCGTGAGCTGTTGAGATCTTTCGGCTACCCTCATCGAGTAGCCTCAGGACGACAGGTCTTGATCGTTGGAGCGCCCACGGGTGATCGGTTGCTTCGCAAGTTATGGCTTGTGAGTCAGCCCGGGCCTTCCCCTTACTTCGGACGCCCAGAAGGCCCGCGAGGTGAGCAGCCCACAGGGGTAGGTGCTGGCGACGGTCGTTTGAAATTAGGCGGGGGCGACCGTTCTGGGCAGTTCGGTTTCGACGCCGCGCCAGCCTACCGGGCGGCCGCTTACGGCTTCTTTTACCGAGCGGAATAGGACTACGTACATTAGCTGGCGGTAGTAGAAGCGCTGGAGTAGAACGGGAAATAGCAGTGTCCAGTCTTCTTTGCGTTCCAGGGCAAAGGCTACTATGCACGTCAGGATGTCGATGATCAGGAAGCCCAGGAAGAACAGGACGGAGCGTTCGACGTCGGCGGTGGTCCAGATTTGGGGGAGGTGGGCTACTTTTTGTCCTAACGCCCAAAGAAGTAGGGAGCCGAAGAACATCAGGTCGATTACCGGGGAGATGAGTGGTAACGCAAGTTGAAAAATAAAAATGTTCGGTAGGGCGATCCAGCCTAACGTGCCGTACTTGGGGCGGAATAGCGTGTCGCTGTGCTTCCAGAAGGCTTGGAGGGTGCCGAAGGTCCAACGGAATCGTTGGCGGATGAGCTGGCCGGCTTTTTCTGGGGCTTCGGTCCAGGCGATGGATTCTTCGTCGTAGCCGATGCGCCAGCCCAGGCGGCGGATCGCAATGGTCAGGTCGGCATCTTCGGCAACCGTGTCGGCGGTGATGCCGCCGGCTGCTTCGATGGCTTGTTTGCGCCATGCGCCTAAGGCGCCGGGAACTACCGTGATGCAATCGAGAAGATCGAAGGCGCGCTTTTCCATGTTTTGGCTGGTGATGTATTCGAGGGCTTGCCAGCGGGTGAGCCAGCGGGAGCGATTGCCGACTTTTACGTTGCCAGCCATGGCCCCGACTTTCGGATCAGAGAAATGGCGGACCAATTTGCTGATGGCGTCGGGCTCGATTTCGGTGTCGGCGTCGATGGTGACCACAATCTCGGTGTGCGCTTTGGTCATGGCGTGGCTTAGGGCGGCGGATTTGCCGCGGTTGACCTGGTGAATGATGAGTACGCGAGAATCCTGGCCGAAATTGGTGTCGAGAAGTTCGCGGGTGTGGTCGATGGAGCCGTCGTTGACTACGATTACACGCAAGTCGGGCAGATCGGAATCCAGGACCGAGGTTACCGTCTGCACGATGACGGACTCTTCGTTGTGCGCGGGAATCAGGACGGTGACGCTGGGCGGGGGATCGGGCATGACCCCGTGATCGTGGCGAAGTTTTTCGATCAGCGCGAGGATGCCGATGATTAGCGCGCGGCCGCTGACCAGCACGATTCCGACGATGAAAATGGTGGCGATTCCGGCGCGGAGCCAACGATAGATTCCGAAGATGAAACCGTCGGCGCGGGCCTGCAGGCGTTCGCCGGTGGAGAGCGGCATCATTACCTGGGCGCGGGTTTTGCCAATCAGGTCCGAGACGGAAACGAACTCGTAGCCTTGGGCGCGTAATGCGTCAATGATTCTGGGCAGAGCGAGAACGGTATGAGCGCGATCGCCGCCGCCGTCGTGAAAAAGGATGATGTTGCCGTCTTCGGCTTGGCGCATCACGTTGTTGACGATTTCTTGTTCGGGAATCTGGCTTCCGGCGACCTGTTGCCAGTCGTGAGCGTCGATTTTTTGGCCGACGATCAGGTAGCCCATGTCTTGGGCGATCGGGAGCTGGGCAACTTCTTCGGCGTATTCCGGTTGGTGATCGATGCCGTACGGCGGCCGGAAGAGAATGGATTTTACGCCGATGGTGCTTTCGATCAGGCGCTGGGTCAGGTTTAGCTCCCAGCGGATTTGGGTTTTGGTGATTTCGTCGAAGTTGGGATGGGTGTAGGTGTGATTGCCGATTTCGTGGCCTTCGGCGTATTCGCGCTTCAGGATTTCGGGGTGTTCGCTGGCGGCCACGCCAATCACGAAGAATGCGCCGGGGACGTCTTTTTGTTTCAGGATGTTCAGGATTTGCGGTGTCCAGCGCGGGTCGGGACCATCATCGAAAGTGATGGCTAACTTCTTTTTGGCTGCGCCGATTTGATCGATGTCGTAAGAGAGCGGAAAAGCTTCGTAATTTTCGTCGGTGAACAGATCGGTGTCGGAATCGTAAGTAAAGCTGCGCTTACCGCGCTTTGGGGTATCGACGAAGCGCCAGACGTCACCGTTGCCTTCCAGGATTAGATCCGGGCCGGGGGCAATGTCGGTCAATTTTTGGCGGATAGCGTCGTTGGGCCGGGTAGCATCCCAAATACTCCAAATGGAGGTGTCGGAATGTCCGAGGCGAAACATCATGGTGCCTTGGACGCCCATGCGCTCGCTGGCGCGGAGTTGGTTGTATCCGGTTACGGCGTCGAGCATCCAGACCTGGTGGACGCGATTGTTTTCGTCCACGTAGGAATAATGGGGATTTAAGGCGGTGTCATCGAAATTGATATCGGTTTCCGATTCGTAGGCGTGCAGCAGGGCTTCTTGCACGCTGAATTCCGTGGCGGACGACCATTTCTGGTTGGCTGCTTGCGGCCAGTCGTAGGCAAAATTCGCAATGCCGACCACAATCTTTTGGGCGGGCACGAGTTGCAGGGCTTGGCGTAGATTTTCGACAAACCAATCTTGTGCGGCAATAGGACCGGGCGGGGAGGAAACCCAGTGTTGATCGAAATTCAACAGCACGATAGCATCGCATTCCTTGCCAAAGAATTTGTAGTCGTAGGAGTCGTCGCGAGCGGGTAATTCGACCATCAATTTCATGCCGACGGCATGAAGGGCCGGGGCTAGTTCTGAGACGAATTCGCGGAAATGGGGTTGCGTGTTGTCGGGAATGGATTCGAAGTCGACCACGATGCCGACTTCGTGGGCTTCGACGGCGAAGGCTACCACATCGCGAACCAGGCTGTTGCGGGCGATAGGGTTGGCTAGCAGCTGGACCATTTCGCTGACGCGCCAGACCTGGCCATCGTAATTGTTGAGCAGGCCCATGACCGGGAGTTCGACGTTTGCGGATTTCATCCAGCGGTGCAGCTTGTCATCTTTCAACAAGGAAATCGCTTCGGCTGGGCTGGCTTTCACGGTCTGGTAGCGTTCGTAGTCGACGATGGTGAGCGCGCCGTCGGAGGTTACGGCGTGCAGTTGCTCTGGAATCAGGACGTCGAGATCTTTATAGTGGCGCTTGAGCGCGGCTAAGCTATTGGAATCCCAGCTAACGTAATAGCCTGCGCGCAGGGGATCGTAGCTGGCCGGAACTTTTCCGAGGTTAGCGACGCGGCGCTTGCGTCCCTCGCGGCCATTAACAACTTTGACGCTAGGTTTGAGTTTCAGAGCGCGATAAATTGGCCTGGTGTCCGGCAGGAGACCCGCGGGCAACTCGACACTAGCTGCAATGTTGACGAAGAAATAGGCCAGGAGCAGCGTCAGCATAGCTCCGGAAGTTTCCATGACCCGACGCGTGCGTCGCCATCGGACGCGCTCGGCGTCGTAGAATATTGGACCGCGTTCCTTCATTAGACCTTTCAACCTGTCGGTACGGCAGGGCCTGAACTGTCGGGCCGGAGCTGAGTCCGTCTGCCTGAATACGCCTGCTCTATTGTAAGATGCGATTCGTTCATGAAGCGAATTTTCTCGCACACCTTTGCAGCACTGGCAGCTGGATTGTGCCTCCGGCTGTTTTTCATCTTCAAGTTCCCAGCGAATTCGGGCGATACCGTCTTGTACGAACAGATGGCGACCAACTGGCTGAAGCACCACGTCTATGCCATGGACGTGGCAGGCCAGATCACGCCGGTGGATTTGCGCATGCCCGGTTACCCGGCGTTTCTCGCTGTGGTCTATGCCATTACCGGAACAATTGGCGCCGATGCACGGGTCTTGGTGATGATCGCTCAGGCGCTGGTGGATTTACTTTCGTGCTTGCTGATTGCCGCGCTGGCAGCGGCGTTGTTCTTGATGGTGAATGAACGGAATGCGCCTGGGCGGGTTTTTACCGCGGCGCTTTGGCTGGCGGTGCTGTGTCCTTTCACCGCGAACTATACGGCGGTGCCGCTCACGGAAACTTTCGCAGTCTTCTTTACCAGCGCAGCGCTGCTGCCGCTTTGCCTGCTGGTGGGACGCACTCGGAACAATGGGTGGATGTTCATCAAAAGGGATTGGAGCTTCGCCAACAATTACACGAATTTGGCGGCCGCAGCAGCGATTCTGGTGGGCTTCGGAACATTGTTTCGCCCCGAGGCGCCCTTGCTGCTGCTGGCCGCCTGGTTGGTGCTGGGAATTGTCCTGGTATCGCAGCATGAGGCCAAGCGCTGGGTTCGGACCGTCGTCGGGATGGCTCTGCTGTGCGTGACGCCACTCCTGCCTTGGGCGGCACGAAACGCCATTACGCTGCATGAGTTTCAGTTTCTGGCGCCCAAGAACTCCAACCTACCCGGCGAACTGGTCCCTTACGGCTTCATGAGCTGGGAGAAGACCTGGCTCTATCGCTTTCGAGACGTTTATATGGTGCCGTGGAAGCTGAACGACGAAGCGATCCGCATTGAAGATATTCCCGCGCGGGCATTCGATACCGCGGAGGAGCGGGAGCGAGTCGCGGGGATTCTGGAGCCTTACAACAATGACTTAACGCTGACCCCGGAGGAGGATCGCGCGTTCGGCGAACTGGCGCAACAACGCACCGCGCGGCACCCATTGCGCACCTACGTTTGGTTGCCTCTGGCGCGCGCGGCGACAATGTGGTTCACGCCGCGCATCGAGTTGATTCCAGTATCCGGGACGGTGTTCCCGCTCGTCGAGTCGTGGCAGGACGACAAGATGGATCAGGGCGTGACGGTGGGAATGTTTCTGCTCAATATCGTGTACCTCGCGCTGGCAATCTGGGGAACGGTGCGGTTGTGGCGGGCCAGCGCTGCTGTGCGGCCGGCGTTAGCTGTGCTGATCGTTTTTGTGGTTCTGCGGACGGCGTTTCTCACCACGCTCGAAACGCCGGAGCCGCGCTACGTCCTGGTTTGTTTTCCCGCGGTTATCGCCCTCGCCGCCCAGGTGTTCTCGCCGCGCAACCCGCCGGAATCGCTGGGATCTATCGCCAGCTTATGATGGCCTTAAGGCGCTCGTCGCGGGCATCGTCCACCATACGGTTCCATCGCAATACCCTTAGCCAGCTTGCCTAAATGGACCGACCGCCCTTGCCCGCGAAGCATGGAAGAAACTTGATTAACAGGACGTAAAAGCAGCCCTTCTGGAACGAGTTCGAGCCTAATACGGTTTGCAGCGACAAGGCGCAATTGCCTACTCGAATGGACCGAGGCAGCGGTCAGCGTCCCGATTTGTCGATTTTCGCCTTCATCCGATCGATCACCACATAAGGATCAGGAATTCGCTTCGACGCAATTCGGTAGTTTCCTGATTTGAAGGCCGTTGATTCACGGGTCTTGAAGTGGCGTGGACATAATAGAATGCTATGGCATGCCTCCGACAGGACCCCGCCCGATTCGGGCTCTGATTTTTGATTTAGATGGCACGCTGATCGATTCGAAACGCGACTTAATCCACTCTGTGAATGCCATGCTGAACGAGCTGGGCCGCGAACGGCTCGACCAAGAGACGATTTCTGGCTACATCGGGCATGGGGCGCCGATGCTGGTCTCGCGGGCGCTGGGCGGCCATGCCCAAGAAGAGGAATTGCGGAAGGGGCTGCAATTTTTTCTGGCATATTACGAAGAACATAAACTGGATTCGACGTGCGGGTACCCTGGCGTTGCCGAAACCATGGTCGAACTCACCGGAAAACAAGTGCCGATGGCGGTGCTCACCAACAAACCGGTACGAATCAGCGTACGCATTCTGGAAGGGCTGGGATTGGCGAAGTACTTTCGCGTGGTGTACGGCGGCAACAGTTTTGAAACGAGGAAGCCGGATCCGTTTGGCGCGAACAAAATTCTGGGCGAGTTCGGAGTGGCGCCTGGCGAGGCGATGATTGTTGGGGACTCCGAGGTAGACGTACAAACGGCACGCAACGTCGGGACGACGGCGGTGGCGGTGAATTATGGATTTGGGGTACACGATCGGGGACAATACCCAGCGGATATTTATTTGGATGAGATTGGCGATCTTTTGCCGTTGCTCGGATGAGGATGGATGGAGTGGGCAGATGCCGTTGGTATGGACGACATCCGAATATCAACCAAGCTGCCGAATCCGGAGGGATTCGGGAAGTACTTGGTTACCCGGCCAGGTCCAGCGGAAGATGCCATCCGAGCTCTTCGGTATGCATCGGGCCAGCGCCGGGCGGAGCAAGCCCTGCCCCTACAACGGCTGACTTCGCGTTCCACCGCTCGCAGCTACAGCGCAGAACAATGACAACTTGCCTTCTGATGCGGCAGTTGGCAGACTCTGCGCGTGATTATCGGTCTCTTCCCTGAATTGGAATCTGCCGGCGGCATACAGCGAGCGGGGCGTCACCTGGCCGCAGTAATGACGGAATTCGCCGAGAGCCGGGGCATGGAATGCCGGCTGCTCAGCCTCAACGACTCCCCGGAGTTGCATCGCTTGTCGGTTGGCGGACGGGAGTTTGTTTTTACCGGAAGCGAACGGGCCAAAGGACGGTTCACGGCGACAGCCATGCGGGCGGCAAGGCGGCACGCCAAGCTGGTGGTGGCTGCACATCCGTTCCTTGCACCGGTGGTGCAGGCGATGCGCATTGCGGCTCCGCGCATGAAATCGATGGTGGTGGCGCACGGAATTGAAGTGTGGGAGCCGCTATCCACACTGCGGCGCCGGGCGCTCCGGCGCGCGACCGTGATCCTGACGCCAACGCAAGACACAGCAGACCATGTCGCGACCCAACAACAGGTCTCGCGTGATCGTATTCGCGTCCTGCCCTGGGCGCTGGACCCCAATTTTGAGACCCTGGCGGTGGCTGCGTCGCGCGCCGCCCTTCCGGCACATTTTCCAGAGGGACGCGTGATCCTCACCGTGGGCCGGTGGCGAGCCAACGAACGCTATAAAGGCATGGATACTTTGATTGCGGCGCTGCCGCGCCTTCTGCACGAGTGGACCGATCTGCAGCTGGTTGCCGTTGGCGAAGGCGACGATCAATCGTGGCTGGAACAACTTGCAGAAGGATGCGGGGTTCGGCGCCACGTTCATTTTTTCAGCGGGCTCAGCTATTCCGAGCTGTCCGCGTGTTATTCCGCTTGCGAAATTTTCGCGTTGCCGAGCCGGGGTGAAGGATTTGGTCTGGTTTATCTGGAGGCGATGGCACGCGGGAAGCCGGTGATCGGTGGTGCCCACGGCGGCGCACCGGAAGTGGTTGACGACGGCAGGACCGGCTATTTGGTGCAGCACGGAGACGCGCCGCAGTTGGCTACCTCGATCGAAACGCTGCTCGCCAACCCAGTGCTGGCGCGCGAGATGGGGGCACGCGGGCGCGAACGCGTGAATCGCGATTTCAAATTTAACGTGTTTGCAAAGTCGCTGAAAAAAACTCTTCGCGAGCTATGCGAATCCTGAACGTCACCCAGACCTATGCTCCCTTCCTTGAATTTGGCGGCCCTCCGGTAAAGGTGCGGGCTTTATCGGAAGCCCTGGCGCGGCGCGGGCATGAAGTTACCGTGCTGACGGCTGATTGGGGAATGGAGTCCCGTTTTCCGCTTGGTGTTGAGCCTGGCGGCACGATTCGTTCTCCGTTCGGATGGCGGCGCGAGGAAAATGGAGTAGCGGCGGTTTATTTGCCGTCGTGGTTTCACTATCGAGCGCTGAGCTGGAATCCTGCAGCGAAACGATTTGCTCGAGCGCGGCTGCAGAACTTCGATGTCGTCCACATTTTCGGCCTTTACGATTTTCTGGGCCCGGCGATTGCTGATATCAGCCGGCGACGCAAGCTGCCTTATGTGGTCGAGCCAATCGGGATGTTCCTGCCAATTGTAAGAAGTTTTTGGCTGAAGCGGATTTATCATTCCGTTGTGGGAAGGAAGATGCTTCGAGAGGCGCGCTGTCTGGTGGCCACCTCGGAGCAAGAATTGCAGGAACTTGCGTCCGCTGGCGTGCCGCGCGAAAGGATTTTCTTGCGGCGCAACGGAGTTGAAGTTCCGGCCACGCTTCCCGCGCGGGGAAAGTTCCGCGAGAGTCTAGGCATCCCGGCCGATGCAAAGATGGTGTTATTTTTGGGTCGTTTATCCGCGAAGAAAAGCCCCGAACTTCTCCTTGAGGCTTTCGCAATGCTGCCAGCGCCAGCAATAAACGACGACACCCGGCTCCTATTTGTAGGACCCGATGAAGGCGGGATGAGTGCCCGACTTCGGCAATTGGCAGAACGGCTCGGTGTGGCGTCGCGAGTCGTGTTTTGCGGACCGCTATTCGGAGTTGCCAAGTGGGAAGCGTATCGCGACGCGGATGCTTTTGTGTTGCCATCGCAAAATGAAAATTTCGGGAATACCGCCGCAGAGGCGGCCGCGGCTGGAACTCCAGTCGTGGTCACCGAAGGTTGCGGTATCGCGCCGCTGCTGGCAGAGGTCGCGGGTTTGGTGGTCGCGCATACGGCCGAGGCGATTTCACGGGCGATCGCGCGCATACTTAGCGAACCGGGGTTGCACGCGGGGCTCGCGGCGGGCGGCCAGGAGGCCAGCTCGCGGCTAGGCTGGGGCGAACCCGCACAGGAAATGGAGTCGCTGTATCGGAAACTTGTCGGCGCGGAAAGCCGCGTGTCATAATCGCGTTCCCGAGGTTCCTCGTGTTCTGCAGGAAAGTTTGGAATTTCAGCTCGCAGCGGTTCACTGTGTTTTCGACTACAACGGAGAGCAAGTAGAGCGTGTGCGGCATTTGCGGTGCTGCGTTCGCCAATCGCATTTCCGAAGCCGAGGTGCGAGTCCGCGCAATGTCGGCGGCCCTTCAGCATCGTGGTCCGGACCAAGAAGGACTTCTCGCCAACGATCCTCGCGCTCCCGGGCTGGCGCTGGGGATGCGACGGCTGAGCATCATCGATCTTCCCGGCGGGCATCAGCCCGCGTGGAATGAAAACAAAGATGTCGCGGTTATTTTCAACGGGGAAATCTACAACTATCGTGAGTTGCGCGAGCGGCTGACCTCGCTGGGACACTCCTTCGCGACCCAATCCGACACCGAAATTCTCGTTCATGCTTGGGAAGAGTGGGGCGAGGACTGCCTTACCGAACTGCGCGGGATGTTCGCATTTGCGCTGCTCGATCTCCGTAAACGTTATGCAACCTCTCCACTTATGTTTTTAGCGCGGGATCCATTGGGGATTAAGCCGCTATACTACACGCAGACTGATGACGGTTTTGCGTTCGCCTCGGAAGTTCGGGCACTTCTTGCTGGAGGCATTGCTGAGAGACGTATTTCGCAGGACGCGCTGACCTCGTACTTATTGTTCGGCAGCGTCTCTGAACCGGTGACGATTCTGGATGGCGTCTTTTCCTTGCCGCCCGGTCACCGAATGCTGGTGTACGTGCCGGAACGCCGGCGGACCCCGCGCGCGCGTCCCTGGTGGGATCCCGCACAAAGTCCCGCGATGCGCGATACGCAAAAGCCGCGAGACTTTCCTGCGGCGGCGAAACGATTGCGTCCATTGCTGGAGGACGCAGTGCGCGCCCACCTCATCGCGGACGTGCCGGTAGGATTATTTCTTTCAAGCGGATTGGACTCCGGTGCCATCGCCGCGCTGGCGGCTCGGGTACAGCCGGACGTTTGGAGTTTCACGCTCGCTTTCCCGGGAACATCGTACGACGAAGCGCCATTGGCCCGGGTGGTGGCTCAAAGATGCGGCACCCAGCACCGGGAAGTTCCCCTCGATAGCGGCGCCGTATTGGTCCGACTCGATGAAGCGCTGGGGGCGCTCGACCAGCCGACAATGGACGGCATCAATACCTATTTCGTTTCGTGGGCGGCCCGAGAGGTGGGCTTGAAGGTGGCACTGTCGGGGCTTGGCGGAGATGAACTCTTCGCGGGTTACCGGACATTTGCGGACACCCCCAAGATGGAGCGCCTGATGCGGATGGCGTGGTTCGCACCCACGCCGTTGCGGCGCGCGTTGGCGCCCCTCATGCGCGGCCTGATCGGGCGCAGCCGCGGCGTCGACGGCACGCGCAAAGCAATGGATGCCTGGCTGTCGCCGGATGCCTTGCCGCACCCCTACTTCTTTACGCGCACGTTATTTCCGGTCTCCTACCTCCCGCGGCTGACCCAACCTCGCTTTCGCCAGAGCACCGTGAATGCAGATGGCGTTACGCTGGAGCCCACCTGGCTGGGCTGGCTGGAGCGATCCGCCGACGCCGCACGCAAAATGGAACCAGTGAGCGCAGTATCAAGGCTGGAGATGCGGTCCTACATGGTCAGCACGCTGTTGCGTGATACCGATTCGGTAAGCATGGCGCAGTCGCTCGAAGTGCGCGTTCCCTTGCTGGACACTCCGCTGGTGGAATTTGTCGAATCGCTACCCGATGCCCTTCGACAACGGACTGGAACCCAGAAGGCCCTGCTCGTCAAAGCACTGTCGGATATCTTGCCGACGGAAATTTTGACGCAGCGGAAGCGGACCTTCACCTTGCCGTGGGAGGAATGGCTGAGGGGGCCGTTGCGCGCGCGGTTGGAGCGCAGCCTTGCCGACCCCGCACCGGCGTTCGCGGCGCAGATACATGCGGACGGTGTGCGTGCGGTGTGGGCCGCCTTTCTGGATGGAAAGACGTCATGGTCGCGGCCATGGTCGCTGTATGTTTTCAATGAATGGTGCAGACGGCATTTGTAGCGGTTGGCCCTAGTTCAAAAGCATGGCGGCGGGGGAATTCGGCTGACACGATCGCGGCGGTCAAAGTCAAAAGTTGATTTTTTTGAGAGCGGCACTTCGCGTGCACACAACCTGATACGATACACTTTGTTTACCGAATGAATATCCTGGGCATCAACGCTTATCATGGCAACGCATCGGCAGCTATCGTCTGCGATGGCCGACTAGTTGCCGCGGTGGAGGAAGAGCGCTTCAATCGCGTCAAATATGCGGCAGGGTTTCCGGCGCTTGCGATTCAGTATTGTTTGAAGGCAGCCGGATTAACGCTGCGGGAAATCGACCATGTCGCGGTGCCCCGAAATCCCTACGCGCGGGTGGCCACCAAACTTTTTTACGCCATGCGGATGCCTTCATTTGCCCGGGAACGCGCCAAGGTGCTGGCAAAGTTCACCGGGGTTCGCGAAGCGCTGGCGGCGGCATTTGAGAGCGATCCCGCGAAGCTCACCGCCAAGTTTCATCGCATTGAACATCATCAAGCTCATCTAGCCAGCGCCTTTTTTGTTTCTCCCTTTGATCATGCGGCCTTGCTTTCCGCAGATGGCCTGGGCGATTTCGCCAGCACCATGTGGGGCACCGGGTCGGGGCACCGCATGAAGATTGCGGACGCCATCACCTTTCCTCATTCTCTCGGGCTCTTTTACACCGGCGTCACGCAATATTTGGGTTTTCCCAAATTCGGCGACGAATACAAAGTGATGGGACTGGCCGCCTATGGTGAACCCGAATACCTGGACGCCTTTCGCGACATCGTGCGTTTCGATGCGGGTGGCAACGGCAATGGCTTTCGCTTGGGTCTTGAATACTTCATTCACCATTATGCCGGCCCGCAAATGAGTTGGGCTGACGCCGGCAAAACTCCGGTCGTGGGAAAATTATTCTCGGAAGAAATGCCGCGGCGCCTCGGTCCTTCGCGCACGCCGGACCAGCCGCTGGAGCAACGGCACCGGAATCTTGCCTCTTCGCTGCAAGCGCGTTTGGAAGAGGTTTACCTTGGCATGCTGAAAAAACTTGGCGAGCAGACCGGATGTAAAGCGGTGTGCCTGGCCGGCGGCGTGGCGTTCAATTGCGTCGCCAACGGGAAGATTTTTGACCGCACTCCATTCGAGCAGGTGTTCGTGCAACCTGCCGCGGGCGATGCCGGCCTGGCCATCGGCGCGGCCTACTATGTATGGCATCAAAAGCTTGGAAAGCCGCGCTCGTTCCTAATGGAACATTCGTATTGGGGGCCGGAGTTCTCGCACGAGGAAATTCGTTCGGCCATCGATGCCAGCAGTCTGGCGAACGACGGATATGTGGTTGAAGAACTCCACGAAGATAAATTAAACAAGCGCGCCGCCGCCACCATCATGAACGGCAAAATTCTCGGTTGGTTTCAGGGGCGCACCGAATGGGGACCGCGGGCGCTCGGCAATCGCAGCATCGTGGCCGACCCCCGGAATCCCGAGATGAAAGAGATTTTGAACCGGCGGATCAAGCATCGGGAAATCTTCCGCCCGTTCGCGCCGTCGATTCTGGCGGATGCCACTTGTGAATGGTTCGAGAAGTCTTATCCTTCACCATTTATGACCATGGCGTACGTGGTTCGACCATCCAAGCGCGAACAAATCCCTGCACCGACGCACGTGGATGGCACCGGGCGATTGCAAACGGTGACCCGCGACACCAACCCTCGCTACTGGCGACTCATCAAGGCCTTCGAACAAGCCACCGGTGTGCCCATGGTTTTGAACACTTCGTTCAACGATAACGAGCCGATCGTCTGCAAGCCGCAAGAAGCTCTGGACTGTTTCTTGCGGACGCAGATGGACGCACTCGTGCTAGGCGATTTTCTGATCACCAAAACATGAACCGCTGGCTGCACGGCGCGATCCGATGAAAATCCTGGTGTTGAACCTCTACTACCCGCCGGATACGTCGGCCACGGCGAAGATGGCAGCCGCTTTCCTGGAACCGCTCGCCGCCAAACACCACGTAACCCTGATTTGTGGCCGGCCTTCCTACGATCCGACCGAGCGACGCCCTTGGCGATGGTGGCAAACCGAACGATTGCGAAGCGTGAACGTCGTCCGCGTGGGCTCGACGGATTATCCACGGACACAGATGGCCCGGCGGGTAGTTAACTATCTCAGCTACGCGGCACTTAGCATTCCACGCGCAATTTTCATCGCCTGCGACGTGGTGCTGGCGATGACCGACCCCCCCTTTGAAGGGATTGTCGGCGCGTTTGTGGCCCTACTGAGAGGCAAACCATTGGTGTACAACATCCGTGATCTGTATCCAGACATGGCGTTGGGCGGGTCGATCGTGGCGCCGGGATTGCTGGCCCGTGTCTGGGAAAAACTGCACCGTTGGGCGCTGCGCCGCGCCGCACGGGTAATCGTGTTGGGCGAAGACATGAAGGCTCGCATCGTCGCCAAGGGCGTCGATGCGCAACGAGTGGCCGTGGTTCGCGACGGCATAGAAACCGATCCACCGAGTTTGGCCTCCAGCGAAATCGACCAAGACGTATTGAGCACCATTCGCTCGGGCTTTCGCTTTGTGCTGTTGCACGCGGGAAATTTGGGATTTTATGGCGCGTGGGAAACGTTGCTGGCCGCCGCCCGCGAGCTAGAGAGCGACGGCGTCGGACTGGTTTTCGTCGGCGACGGAGCGCAGCGCCAACGTCTGCAAGCGGCAGCTTCGGCGTCCAGGAACGTTCGCTTTCTTCCTTTCTTCCCGGCCGGCAAAATCTCTTCCGTGCTCGCGGCCGCAGACGCGCACATCATCACCATAAAACGAGGCCTGGAGGGCGTCGTGGTGCCCAGCAAGATGTACGGAATCCTGGCGGCCGGTAAGCCCATCGTGGCGGTGGCCCCGAAGCAAACCGACGCAGCCGCATTGGGTGCAAGAGACGGCTTCGGCATCGCCGCCGATCCGGACAATCCCGCTGAGCTAGTGGCGATCACACGCGCATTACTTGGCGATCCCGCCAGACTGGCGGCGCTGGGCGTCGCAGCCCGCGTTGCGGCATCACAGTATCTGCGCGTCAACGAGTCGCGCAAATTTGTGCAACTCCTCGAAGACGCCATCCTGCGGTGACGGACGGCCCTCCCGCGAGCAAGTTTTGCCTGCCCGTAGTGTGTCTAATCCGACCGCCAGCGCGTTTACCGTAACGCGCAGCATCGCCAATTTTCCCGGAAGCCAACCACCGAACAAGGGTATGGTGTTTACGTTGCGTGGGGCAACGTATGTATACTATATAGTTACGTAAATTACTTGGGATCCGGACCCCCAATCCGGTTCATTCACGTGACGCACCGGCTGCCGCAGCCTGGCCCTGGCCGGAGGTTCACAATCTAAACGAGGTTCCATGCCCGCAGGCGTGCTGGCCTTTGTCATTGCTCTTTTCGCTTCACTGATGCTAACGGTCCCGGTGCGCGCTCTGGCGTTGCGCGTCGGCATGGTCGATCTTCCCGGCCCGCGCAAAGTCCATCGGAAGCCTATTCCCTTGCTTGGCGGCCTCGCCATGTACGGCGGGATCATGCTCGCCATTCTGTTTGCATTCGACGGCGCCGCCCGCGCCCAAAGCGCCGGCATCGTAACCGGGGCAACCCTGGTCGCCGCCGTCGGCTTTCTCGATGATCGCGGATGGTTGCATCACCAAGTCAAGCTCTTCCTAGCAATGCCCATCGCGGCGGGGGTACTGCTAGCCAGCGGCGTTCATGCCCAAGTTTTTGAACTTTTCCTCCGCGGCCACATCGGCTACCTGCTGGACGCGGCGCTGACCGTCTTGTGGGTCGTCGGCATCACCGCATCGTTCAGCATCCTCGATCATATGGATGGGCTGTGCGCCGGTATCGCCGCGATGGCTTCCATCTTTTTCGCCATGCTCGCCTACTTAAATGGCCAGACGCTGGTAACGACTCTCGCGGCCGCGGTCCTCGGTGGCGCCACCGGCTTCCTGCGATGGAATTTCAAGCCCGCAAAAATTTTCATGGGCGACGGCGGAGCCATGTTGCTAGGCTTCCTGATGGCCACGCTAGGCCTCAAGCTCAGGCTCGACCACGCCAACCATCTTTCCGGCTGGTTCGCCCCGCTGCTGATTTTGGGCGTCACCATTTTCGACACCACCCTGGTAACCATTTCTCGCTCGCGCCGCGGCCTGCTGCCCTTCACAACGCCCGGCAAGGACCACACCGCCCATCGACTGTCCAATCTGGGATGGGGGCATCGTGGCGCGGTGCTCGGCCTGTACTCGCTTGGCGCCCTCACGGGTGGCGCAGCCGTTCTGGTGGCTTACTTACCGTCCCACGCCGCTGCTATGGCCGCAGCGATTGCCGCAACCCTTGGACTTCTCGGAGTGGCATTACTTGAGCGCGCGCCCTATGAGGCCCAGGTACGCCAACCCGCCGCAAATCTTTAGGCAACAACTCCGCTGGAGATAACTTCCTTTTCAATTATCTCGCCTGGTCGAAGCTTGCCCGCATTTTTGGATTCGTTATACTTGGACAGCTAAAGTCCCCAGCATTGACGGATCAAACCCGAACGGGCCGGTCGTCGAACAACCTTTTAGAAATGGCGTAAACGCAACCCATAACTCTCATCCGCGCCGGTGCTAATGGAAACTGTGCCACACAAGCAAGAACATCCACGTCGTGACCAGAACCGCGATGAAATCATCGTAGTTGGCGGTTCGGCCGCCGGACTTTACACCGCAGCCGAATTGGCACGCGGCGGACGTCCCGTGCGGGTCCTCGAATCGAAGCCCGATTTCGAGCCTGATCCCCGCACGCTCATCGTCACCGACCATTTCCGCCAGCAACTCGGCGCCTCCGCACAGGCCAGCATCCTCAACGAAATTCGCCGCTTCGAGCTCTTTACCGACGGACGTTCCGCGCAAATCGCGCTCTCCAAGCCGGACCTGATCATCGAACGAGCCAAACTCATTCCCGCTCTGGCACAGGAGACCCAGGCCGCCGGCGCCCAAGTCTCTTTCGAATCGCGCTTCCTCGGCCTGTCCCCTAATTCGCAGGGCCTGCACGTCGATATCGAATCCGCAGGACGCCGCGAACAACTTCACGCCGCAAGCGTGATCGGCGCCGACGGCGCCACCAGCCGGGTAGCTCGCACCGCGGGCTGGCCGCCGATCGAAACCGTGCCTCTCGTGCAAGCCATCGTGCGCTTGCCCCAAGACTGCCCCCCGGACACCACCCGCGTCTGGTTCGTTCCCGACGACACTCCCTATTTTTACTGGCTGATTCCGGAATCCTCCGAGCGCGCTGCGCTGGGCATCATCGGCGAAGGCCCGGACACCGCCAAGCGCCTCGCCCGTTTCCTTGAGAAAAAGCACATGGAGCCGCTCGAATGGCAAGGCGCCCAGATCCCGGTCTATCGCCGCTGGGTACCCGTGCGGCGCCGCGTCGGCAATGGCGACGTTTACCTGGTCGGCGATGCCGCCGCGCAAGTCAAAGTCACTACCGTAGGCGGCATCGTCACCGGTTTCCGCGGCGCACTCGGCGTCGCCCAATCCATCCTACGCAACGGCCGCAGCAGCGAATTGAAGACACTACGCCGCGAACTCGACACCCACCGGCTGATCCGCCGCACCATGCATCACTTCCAGCAGAAAGACTATTCGCATCTCGTCGATCTCCTGAATTTATCCACCCGCGACACGCTCAGCGAAATCACCCGCGACGAATCCGCACGTCTGCTGTGGAATGTTCTTCGACGGCAGCCCCGCCTGGCCCTATTAGGTCTACGGGGATTGCTGTTGGGGAGAAACGCGGCAACCCGCCCTACGTCGGTCGAATCCGTCCCGATACCCTGAATCCCGCTTTGCAGCAGCCGCTAAATCCGTCACAATAGTCATTCCGGATCCTGCCCAGAGACCGGGCTGTCCCCAGATGACTTTTTCAGGAGAATTGCCTTGAAACTCGCCGTGATAGGTTGTGGTTACGTTGGTCTGGTAACGGGTGCGTGCCTTGCCGAAGCGGGCCACGATGTAATCTGCACCGATATTGATGCTGAGCGTATTGCGCAGCTCCAGGCTGGACTGGTGCCCATTTACGAGCTCTATCTGGACAAGATCCTGACGTCCGCTCGCAAATCCGGAAAAATTTCTTACACCGCAAACGCCGGCGACGCCATTCGCGCCAGCGATGCAATTTTCATTTGCGTGGGCACCCCGCCCAAAGATAATGGCGACGCGGACCTTTCCGCCATCGATCACGTAGCCCGCCAGATCGCCACGGAAGCACGCTCTTCCAAACTGATCATCGAGAAAAGTACCGTTCCCGCTCGCACCGGTCTCGAACTGCGCCGCGCCCTGAACGCCTACTCTCGCAACAGCGGCCTCACCTTTCGCGTCGTCTCCAACCCCGAGTTTCTTCGTGAAGGCACCGCCGTCGAAGACTTCTTCCATCCCGATCGCATCGTCGTGGGCGTAGAAGACGACTCTTCCGCCGAAGAAATGCGCGAAATTTACCGCCCCATTCTCGAGCGCAATTTCGTCTGCCCGGTCCACGCCGATTCTTGCCCGGTCAATTCCGCGGCTTTGCTGCTGGTCACCACCATCAACAGCGCCGAGCTGATCAAGCACGCTTCCAACTCCTTTCTCGCGCTGAAAATCAGCTACGCCAACGTGATCGCCGATCTGTGCGAAAAAATCGGTGCCGACGTGGAAGAAGTAACCCACGCCATGGGCCTCGATCCGCGCATCGGCGGCCAATTCCTGCGCTCCGGATTGGGTTTCGGGGGCTTCTGCTTTCCGAAAGATCTGCAGGCTTTCGTACATCTCGCTGGCACCGTAGGGGTCAATTTCGACATCCTCAAAGCTGCCGAGCGCGTCAATAAACAGCGCATCGATCACTTCCTGCAAAAGGTCCATCAAGCCTTGTGGGTGGTAAAGGGAAAGCGCGTCGCCGTTTTAGGCCTGGCTTTCAAAGCCAACACCGACGACGTTCGCTTTTCGCCCGCTCTGGAAGTCGCCAGGCGCATGCTCGCAGAAGGCGCTGACGTTCACGCCACCGACCCCGAAGCCATATCGCGCGCCGAAGCCCTGCTGCCGCAAATCACCTATCACCACGATCCCTACGAAGCAGTCCGTGACGCCGAAGCCATCCTGATTTGCACCGAATGGGAAGAGTTCCGCCAACTGGATTGGGAGCGGGTAAGCAACCTAGTGGCTCGCCGACTGGTAATTGACGGACGCAACCTATGCTCTCCCACCCAAATGCGCGAACTCGACTTCGAGTATTTCTCGTTCGGCCGCGAAGCAGTTCGCGGCGGCCGCGTAGGGGTCGCCCGCTAACCGGAGTGCCCGCCGACCGTTTACCCCGGGAACTGGGAAGGGTGGCACGCCTGGCCGAGCTCCAGCCCGGCCTGTCCGCCAGTTCCTAGCCCGCGGGGTTCTTGGCGAACTGCTCTTTAAAATAAGCCATGGTCACATCCAACCCTTCTTTCAACCCGAGCTTCGGCTCCCATCCAAGAATCCTCTTGGCCTTGGTAATGTCCGGGCACCGCTGCTTCGGATCGTCCTGCGGCAAGGCATCGAAAATAATGGGCGGCGCATTTTCAAAATGCCCGCGAATCAGCTCCGCAAACTGCAGAATGGTGATTTCCTGCGGATTCCCGATGTTGGTCGGCAAATGCTCCTCGGAAAGCATCAACCGGTAAATTCCCTCAATCAGATCGGACACATAACAAAAACTCCGCGTCTGTTTCCCTTCGCCGTACACCGTTAAAGGCTTTCCGGTCAACGCCTGATGCGCAAAGTTCGGCAACGCCCGCCCATCGTTCAATCGCATGCGTGGCCCGTAGGTATTAAAAATGCGCACGATATGCGTATCCACGGCAAAATGGCGGTAATACGCCATGGTCATAGCTTCGGAAAATCGTTTGGCTTCGTCATACACGGCGCGCGGCCCTATGGAATTGACGCGGCCCCAATATTCTTCCGGCTGCGGCGAGATTTCCGGATCGCCGTAGCACTCGCTGGTGGAGGCCAGGAAAAACTTCGCTTTCTTGGCCCTAGCCAGACCCAGCGCGTTATTCGTTCCCACCGACCCGACCTTCATCGTCTCGATCGGAAACTTCAGATAATCAAACGGGCTCGCAGGCGAAGCAAAATGCAAAACGTAGTCGACCGGTCCGGCCACCTCCATGCGTTCGGAAACGTCCATGCGTTCCAGGGCAAAGCGCGAATCTTTCCCCAGATGCCTTACATTGCTTTCTCCGCTGGTAATAAAATTGTCCAGCGCCAGAACCTCCCAACCCTCCGCAATCAACCGGTCGCAAAGATGCGAACCGAGAAATCCCGACCCGCCAGTAATTACCGCACGCATGCATCCCCCTCAAAATTTACCGGTAGCCGCCCCGGGTAACAGGGCGGGATTCGATGAAACCGCACCCGATTCCAGCCCACCGCTAAAAAAACCAAAACTTCTTCCGCGCCACCGGTTTCCCCGCGGCCACTACCTCCGGCACGTAAGGCAACTCTCGCCCTTCGAACGCCGCCATGGGATTATCGGCAAACAGCGCCCGCGCCATCCCATCGCTAAACTGCTCGCGCACAACTTGATACGCAGGCTGCAACCGCAGCGGCCGTCCGCGCGTATTGTGCGCATCGCTAGCCACGAAGTGCACCAACCCCATGCCGATCCACCGCAGCGCGTCCGCCCGCGCTTTCGGTCCAAACGTCCCGGTCAGCGATCCGCCGGTAACCTGCACATAGCAACCCAGTCGCACCCACGAGGCCAGCAAATTCGTCTGCGATTGGATGATCCCATTGCGCTCCGGGTGCGTAATGATCGGGTGCAACCCCCGCAACTTCATGTCGTGCAGCGTATGCCCGGTAGTAGGCGGTATCGAATATTCGCTAAACTCCACCAGCAGGTAGTTAAGCTGGTTGATGCAAAAAAGCGCCGGTTCCTTGCGCAGCGCTTCCAGATTCTCCAGATTAAGGTGAAAATCGCACCCGGTCGCCAGCACCAGCCGGTCACCCACCAGCCTCTGCAGCTGGTCCCGCAACGCCCGCACTCGACCATAATCAAATTTAAATTCCGTGCTGGAATGCGGCGTTCCAACGATATGAGTTATCCCGTCGGAAATCGCCGATTGCGCCATCGCCAGGGATTCCTTAACGTCCGCCGCACCATCATCCAACCCCGGCAAAATGTGGCAATGCACGTCAACCATATTCTCTTACTCTAACCCAGATGTTCGGTAGTGTCCCTAAACAGCACGTGACTCTATCGCGAAACGATTCCGTTGCGATACTTAAGAATCATCAGTTACCCCCAGGAACAATTTGTTTCCGAACGTGCCGTTTTGAGCCGACTGCTACGGTGGAAACTTCAACCTCCGCTCGTCTTGCGGTCATTTCCAACCCTGCTATATTAAATTTGTTCACGATGATCGGCCCCAACTGGCCCGACTGCATCCCCAAAATATCTTAGGAGCCCGACGCATCTCATGGCAATCGATCGAAAACCCGAGTTTTTCAAAGGCACTCAACTTAAAGTTGGCATCATCGGCTGCGGATACGTCGGCCTACCCTTGGGTCTCCGCTTCGCCGAAGCGGGCCACAAAGTCACCGGGTTCGACACCGACCCTAAAAAAGTTTCCATGCTCAACGCGGGCAAGTCCTACATCGAGCACATCTCGCAGGCCAAGATTCAGCAATTCGTCAACAGCAAGCATTTCGGGGCCACCACCGATTTCGCCAAGTTGAAAGAAGTAGACGCCATCATCATTTGCGTCCCCACCCCTCTCGATGAACGTCGTGAGCCCGATCTCAGCTACGTAGAAGACACCGCCGTCTCGATCTTCCCACACCTGCAAAAGGGCCAACTCGTCGTTCTCGAATCGACCACCTATCCCGGTACCACGGAAGAACTGGTTCTCCCCATCCTGGAAAAGAGCGGCTTGCGCTGCCCCATCGCCGCCGGCCCAGACTCCGAAAATATTCCCTGCGATTTCTTCCTGGCGTTCTCTCCAGAACGTGAAGATCCCGGAAACAAGCAGTTCGGCCTGGCACAAATTCCCAAGGTCGTCGGCGGAGTAAATCCTCCCAGCGGCCGCGCCGCCTGCGCCATCTATACTCCGATCGTGTCAAAGGTCGTGCCCGTCAGTTCGACCCGCGCTGCCGAAATGACCAAGCTACTCGAAAACATCTTCCGCTGCGTCAACATCGCTCTGGTCAACGAGCTGAAAATGCTAAGCCTGCGCATGGGTGTGGACATCTGGGAAGTCATCGACGCCGCCGCCACTAAGCCCTTCGGCTTCATGCCCTTTTATCCCGGCCCAGGACTTGGTGGACATTGCATTCCCGTCGATCCCTTTTATTTGTCATGGAAAGCCCGCGAATTCGATTTCGCCACCCGCTTCATCGAACTGGCCGGCGAAGTCAACACCGCCATGCCCTATCACGTAGTCGAAGCCGTAGCCACCGCTCTAAACGACCGCAAAAAAAGCATCAAGGGCTCAAAGATCCTGATCCTGGGTGTAGCCTACAAAAAGGACGTAGACGACCTGCGCGAGTCGCCCACGCTCAAGATCATGCAACTGCTCCAGCAGCGCGGCGCCGAACTCGACTACAACGACCCCTACTTCCCGCAACTCCACAAGATGCGCCACTACAATTACGAAAACATGAAGTCCGTCAACCTCAATCCTCAATCCATCGCCAGCTACGACGGCGTAGTAATCGCCACCGACCACACCAGCTACGACTACGCCGCCATAGTAGACGCCGCCAAGGTAGTAATCGACACTCGCAACGCCACCCGTCGCGTAGCCCGCCACCGCGACAAAATCGTCCTCTGCTAAGCGCAAATCGTCTGTAGGGACACGGCATCGCCGTGCCCGCTCGGAGCACGCTGCCCGCAGGCCCGAAGATTCAGAGTCCCACCGGCAGGCCCAGAGCAGGCCAGGACGTGTTCCGTTCTTGGCAGAGGAGCGCCGGTGTCCCCGGGGAGCTCCGAGACAGTGATGTTTTGTGCTTAAGCTATTTAGAATCCATAACGTTAGGAGTTTTTCGGTTTTAGAATGTATTTGTTAGGGACAATTCCAACGAAGAACGGAATGACCTATCATGCCGTTCTTGAGTGGGAACCCCGCTCCCGCCACCACGAGGCGCGTCAGTTGCTACTTTTGAGCGCCACCCGCGCCGTAGCAAACGGCATCTCGGCCTCCAGCAACACCGGTGTTCGAGCTTCATTGTGCGCAAAATATACGAAGAAGTGCGCGTCCTTCATCTCCGCGCCATTGTCGAAAACTCGAATCTCGACCCGGTCCGCCACATAAGCGCCAGCAGGCACAGTGACGCTCTGCGAAGCGCCAGCCAGCGACGCTCGTACATCATAAAGCTTGTGCCCATCATAAACCGGCCCGCGAACCTCGTGGGTCTTGGCCCAATCGAAGTGCCGCAAATATTGCATCATGCCCAGCGGATCGCGCGTACCGGGTAGCACCCGCGTTTCGCTGGCCTCCCCGGTCGCGGGTTCTCGGCCGGTAGTGGTCATACGTTGAACGGAATCGACCTTCTGCCCGCGCTCGCTCAGGTGCATCTCGTACTGTAAACTCGTTAGCGTTCCCGCATCGCTATACGAATCAAACTGATCGTCCAGCTCAAATACCATGCGCAAAGGACTCTGCGTATGGGCAAACGCCTGCAAGTGCCACGCGCTCTTGCCTACAAAATTCCGTCGTTCCGCAATTTGCAGACGCAGGCTCGCAACATTGCTCACCTTCGCCACGTCCGCGGTATAATCCAGAGTCTCGCCGGTTCGCAATGCGATGCCTGGACCCGGAGTGGGCGCCGCAGCGACTTTCTCAGGGGCAGCGCTCTTCACCGTGGGAGGCCGACCTGCGCCCTCGGTCTTGGCTGCCGCGGAATCGCTGGCAGGCGCGGCCTCGACCGGCGAACTCTCCGCACCCGACGCCAACGCAGGCGGCGGCTGCGCGGGTCGCCCGTGCACCCAGTAATAAGCCCCGCCAGCCGCGAGCGCGAGAGCAACGATGCCGATTCCCACTTTTCCTAGGCTCATAATCTTTATGCGACTCGCTCTCGAAACAATGGGTTGCCTTCCCCCCGCCCATCGTACAATACGACCTCGCGCCCTGTGGGCCGAGGCAAGTGCCGCACTTGGCGCGTCTCATTTCAGCGTACCAAAACAGGGGTCGCTCGTCTTTCCAGGTTTGTGTCACCGTCCACGGCATCCTCCCGCTTGCCGCGGACCGCAGCACCAGCCGCTTCCACGGCTGCGCAGATGTGAGCCGTTCGACGGCCACACTGGAACCGGCCGTTCCGGCCGCATTCGCTTAGGAGGATTTTCCGCATGCGTTACGTGGTAACAGGCGGCGCCGGCTTTATCGGATCCAACACCGTAGATGAACTAGTGAAACGTGGCCACAGCGTAGTGGTTCTTGACGATCTTTCGGCGGGCAAAGAAGAAAATCTGGCCGAAGTTCGCAACAAGATCACCTTCATCAAGGGCAGCATCACCGACATCGAAGCCGTTCGCAAAGCCATGCATGAAGCCGACTACGTGCTGCACCTCGCGGCCCGCACCTCGGTCCCCCGCTCCGTGAAAGATCCCATCGGCACCAACACCATCAACATCGACGGCACGCTAAACGTCTTGGTAGCCGCCCGTGACGCCAAAGTGAAACGCATCGCCTTCGCAGCATCGTCCTCAGCCTACGGCGAAACGCCCACGCTACCCAAAGTAGAGACCATGCACCCCGCCCCGATCTCCCCCTACGGCGTAACCAAATACGTCGGCGAACTCTATCTGCAAACCTTCGGCCGCTGCTACGGCCTGGAAAATGTCTGCCTGCGCTATTTCAACGTCTTCGGCCCGCGCCAGGATCCCGGCTCCCCCTATTCTGGCGTGCTGGCCAAATTCTGCAAAGCTGCGCTGGAAGGAACGCAACCGGTAATCTTCGGCAATGGCGAACAAACCCGCGATTTCACCTACGTAGAAAACGCCGTCCAAGCCAACCTGCTAGCCTTTGAAGCCCCGAACGTCTCCGGCAAAGTCTTCAACATAGGAGTGGGCGACCGCGTCGATCTAAACAAAGTGGTAGAACTACTGTCCAAAATTTCCGGCCACCCCATGCAAGCAAGACACGACCCTCTACGCGAGGGCGACATCCGCGATTCCCAAGCGGACATAACGCAAGCCCGCAACTTCCTAGGCTACGAACCCAAGGTAGACTTCGAGGAAGGCCTACGCCGCACCTTCGACTGGTACCGCTCCACCCAACAAGCCAAGCTACAAGCACCGACCCAAGCTTGAGTCGCCAACACCGGCTACGGCACCGGTAAAATAATCCGACGGCGTGGCGAATTTGCCGGTCAGCGGGCAAGCGGCCTGTTTCGCCAGAGACTGTAGGGGCGGGCCTTGCTTCACCCTCGTTGGGTCTTGGCAAGAACAAAACGGTTCCTTCAACGACGTTTCGCATGCGGCCATAAGCAACCTCTCTCGCACCGCTAGGAGCGAGCCATGCACTCCCTGCTTCAAGATCTCCGCTATTCCCTCAGGCAGCGAATCGAGAGCCCAGGATTCACGCTAACGGCGATGATCTCATTGGCCCTGGGCATCGGCGCAACGACCGCAGTATTCCGCGTGATCTATGCCGGGCTTCCCAATGACGGCCCTACGCTGCGAGTAGACCTTCCGCAACAATCCCTATTCGAGCTATTCAATAACTCAGCAGGTCGCCGCCCACCGAACCTGTAGGGGCCGGCTAGCTCCGCCGGGCCGCGCCGGTCTTGGCGAAAGCGCGCGCTCGGCGAGACGTTACGGAATAATGGTCTTGCCATAGCTCAATGGTTCGCCGGCTTTTGGTTGGTCGTAATTCCAGAACCATAGCGGTTCGAGTTTTTTCTGATCTGGCCATACCTGGTCGAGCGTGTCGCCCTCGAACAATTCGCCGTTTTTCATCACCCAACGGATCGTGTTGGTGTTGTGGATGTCGTCGAGCGGATTTTTGTCCAGGATGACCAGGTCGGCTAGTTTGCCTGGCTGGATGGAACCTAGGTCGTCGGGACGGCCGATGATCTTCGCGCCTTGTACCGTAGCGCAGTGCAGCACTTCCATCGGGGTCATACCGCCGCTGGCGAGCATCCACATTTCCCAGTGATAGCCCAGGCCTTGCAGCTGACCGTGGCTGCCTACGCCGACCAAGCCTCCGGTGCGCTCCAGTTTCGCGACTTGGGCGGAAAGTTTTGGGAAGGCGTACTCGTCCTTGCGGAACCATTCCGGGCGGCGTTTCGTTTTCTCGTCGATGATGCGATGCGGCGTGAAATGGTTGAGTTTGGCGTTGTCGTGGACTTCGCTGTATTCGTACCAGTAGTCTTCTCCGAACGGCCCGCCATAATTCACGATCAGCGTCGGCGTTGAGGCGATGCCCGACTGCGCGAAGATTTGCAGGACATCTTTGTACAGCGGCGTAATCGGCAGGGTATGTTCGTTGCCGTGGAAACCGTCGATGACGTGGGTTAGATCCAGCTTCAGGTCCAGGCCGCCTTCGGTGGTGGGCATCATTCCGAGTTCTTTCGACGCTTGCACCATGAACTGCCGCTGCTTGCGGTTGCCGACGATATAGCTCTTGATGTTGGGCGTGCCGTAATATTTTTTGTATTTCGTCAGCACCCCTTTCACTTCTTCCATCGACTGGAAATTGTTGTCGGAGAAGACGCCCGGCCCGGTGGAGAACGCCCGCAAGCCAATAATGTCGCCGCTGTCCACCAAGTCCTGGTAGGCGAACATATCGTTGGTGCTGGTCTGCACATCGAGGCCGGAGGTCACGCCGTAGGCCACATTAGCGAGGAACGCCCAGTTCTGCGTATCCAGAATGCCGCGCCGAATCTCAAACCAATGCGCGTGGGTATCGACGAAGCCCGGCACAATGGTCTTTCCGGCGACGTCGAACACTTTCGCGCCGGCGGGAACGCTCCCTTTGGCGCCGACGCGCGTGATGCGATTGTTTTCCACCACGATGTCGGCATTCTTTAGAACTTCGTCGCCCTTCATGGTCACTACCGTCGCGCCGCGAAGGACGATGGTGCCCTTCGGCGTCTTGCGGGGAACTTCCAGATCGACCGCGATTTCGGTGACGTTCTTATCCTGCTCTTTAAGCTTCTTCTCTTCCTTTTTTTCGTCCTTCTTGTTTTTTTCTTCTTTTTTATCTTGGTTGTCTTTCTTGGCGTCGGTCTTAGCATCGGTTTTGGCGTCTGCGGAATCTTTTTTCTCGTCGTCCTTTGCTTGGCCTTCTTTCTTCTCGTCCTTGGGAGGCTCGAAGGAAATCGCGCTCAACGGTTCGCGAAAATAACTGGAGCCCACGGCCCAGGTAATGGTCTTGCCGTCGTCCGCCCAACCAAAATAGTCGGCGCCGATGTCGGTGATGCGCTTGGAGGCGACCGACGGCGTGGAAACATCCACGGTTGGAGCTTCGCCACCGACCACCGGCATGGCAATCACATAGAGTTGATTCATGATGTGCGCCAGAACCCATTGTCCATCGGGACTCGGCTGAAGATCGTCCGCGGGAATGGGCTCCTCAAAAAAGTACAGGCCCTTGCCTTTAACGACCAGGTGAGTGCGGCGATCGGTGCCGTCATAACGAAGGGAAATCAAACCCTGCGGCGTGTAAACATAGATGCGATCTTTGTCGTGCGTAAAGTGCGGTCCACCGGCACCGCGTGCAGGCAGAATCAGATTGGCATCGCCGCCGTCGGCGGGAACCCACACGAGGTCGGCGTTGGCGGTCTGTCCGTTGTCGAACGCGCTGTTTTCGCGATCATAAGCGTTACCGCGCAGCACCACGATCTTGGTTCCATCCGGCGACCATGCCGGATTGCTGTACACGCCCAGCGATTTCGACAACGGTTGCGGCGTGCCACCGCCGGCAGACACCTTCCACAATTGGCCGCCTTGGCTGGACCAAGTGACATAGGCGATGGATTGTCCGTCGGGCGACCACGCCGGCTGGAATTCGTGCGCGTTGCCGCTGGTGACTCGCTGCGGTTTTCCGTTCGGCAGATCAAACGTATAAAGGTGGGTCATCGCGGAAAAAGCCAGCTTCTTGCCGTCGGGCGATTCGGCGGGATCTTGGATCAAGCGGACCTTTACCGGTCCTTGCTCCACTTTTTGCGGGAAGTCGAGTTTCGGTCCGATGCCCTGAGATACTTTTGCAGTGAAGGGAATTATGCTTTCGGCCCCGGTGGAAAGATTCAGCCGGCGAATCTTTCCGTCCTGGTTGTAGACAATTTCGTTTCCATCCGGGAGGAAGGCATAACCAGGGAAAATGTCGCGGGAAAACAGGGATTCCTGATCATCGCGCGTAACCGGATAGCGAACCCAGCGATCGTCTCCGGTTTGCAAATTGCGCAGCCGCAACTCGCTCTCGGTTTCGTAACGAGTGACATACAGAATCTTCGTGCCATCCGGCGAGAGCATCGGCCGAAAGGCGCTCTCGAACTGCTCGATGATGGCGTCCTCGTCCCCCGTCTTCCGGTCGCGCCGCATGATGCTCCACAAGGGAAACTGCGCGTTGTAGGAAAACGGGCCTTTGCGCATTGCGTAATACAGATACTTGCCATCAGACGACGCCACCACGCCCATGGCGTTGGGCCGCTCTTTGCGCGGAGTCGTTGGCGTGGGCTTGGCCTTGGTGATCTGGATGCCCGTGCCGCCATTCACGTGATACATCCAGATTTCGTAGGTGGTGATTCCGAAGCCGGCTTTCGACACGAAAACATATTTGCCATCCGCAGACCAGCTTGGCGACGCGAAATCGTTGTTGGGATCCTTCGATACCTGCTTCGGTTCGCTGCCGTCCGGATGCATGATCCAGACGTTCTCGCTGCCCTCGCGATCGGAAATGAAGGCGATCCACTTGCCGTCCGGTGAAAAGCGCGGCTGGCTGTCAAACGCCATGCCGCCGTCGATCAGTTTGGCTTCGCCCCCGGCGATCGGCAGGGTGTAGATGTCGCCGAGCAGCTCGAACACAATGGTCTGGCCGTCGGGCGAAACGTCCAGCGAGAGCCAGGTGCCCTCGTCGGTGGTGAATTCGATCTTCCGGTCGGGCTTGAGCGGCAGCCCCTTGATTTCTTTCTCGTCCTTCTTGTCGTCCTTGTTTTCTTCCTTTTTTTCTTGCGCGTCTGGCTTATCCGCCTGTGCCAAAGAGGCCGCACGCGCGTCTGGCGAGAACACCGCGCAGACCAGCCCCAAGATAATCAGCCGCAGGTTCGAGCTGTGGCGTGCCATTTGCATCGACTTCATTCTTATTCCTCCGTATAAATTCTCATTAACAATGATGCGCGGGCTTTTTTGTGGCCCGAAATGATACTCCGGGTACGGAAAACGTGCAGCAAGATGTTGTCGAACGATGACGCCGGGTATCGCAACGCCGCTAAAAGTTTCGAGTTTTTGAGCCCGCCGGACATCCCGGGAACCGTGCTAGGCTATCCAACTGCTTTTGCCAGCTGCCCGTACGGATTGAATGTTCAGCGTGAAGCAACATTCCCATGCTCGATCCAGCTCCGCGCCTCGCACCGCATTCCTGCTGACGGCGCTTCCGCCGCTGTGGCTTGTCTTCGGAGCTCTGATTGCAGTTGTTGCGAATTCCGCGCGTGCTCAACAAATCCCCAAGCCGTCAGGCAAGGGCGGCATGGCCGAGCTGTCATCCGCTGGTCCGCAGAAGCGCCAGGGTGACCTCACCATCGCCGATGGCGCGGTGGACATTCACTACGCTAACCAGCGCCTCCAGGCCGACCACGTCGAATACAATGAGCAAACCAACCAGGCCGTGGCGCGCGGCCACGTGGTTTTCGATTACGAAAATCAGCATCTGGAAGCCAGCGAAGCTCATTACAACGTCAGCACCGGCCGGGGAACGTTTATCAATGTACGCGGCACGGTAAAAATCGAACGTCGCCCCAACCCTTCGGTGCTGATCACCGACAACCCGCTGTACTTTGAGGCGCGCAACGTCGAGAAATTCAACAACGATGTCTATTTTTTAACCAGCGCGTGGATCACGGTGTGCGAGCCCCACCGCCCGAACTGGCAATTCTTCGCCCAGCACGCACACGTACGCGTTGATAAGACCATGGCTTTAGTCAACGCCAACTTCCGTTTGTTCAAAGTGCCTTTGGTCTGGCTGCCCTACGCCACGGCGCCCGCCGGGCCGAAGGTTCGCGAATCCGGATTTCTGATTCCTATCGTCGGCAACAGCACCAGCAAGGGTTTCGTTTTCGGCGACGGATTTTATTGGGCGCCTATGCCGTGGCTGGACACCACGCTGGGAGCGGAGTTGCTGAGCCGCCGAGGCTCGGCCGAGCGAGCGCATTTCCGCGCCAAACCTTGGGAAAATACATCGATCCAGTACAGTTATTTCGGAGTCATCGATCGTGGCGTTCCTACGGTGGTGACCACCGGAATGACGCAAACAACGGAATTGGTTTCGCAAGGCGGCCACGAGCAGCAGCTGGAGGTTACCTCGCTGCTGAAAAACAACTGGCGCTTCGTTGCCGACGTCAATGAACTATCCTCGTTGACTTTCCGCCTGGCGTTTGCCGACACCTTCGGAGATGCGATCAATTCCGAAGTGCGCAGTTCGATTTTTCTGTCGCACAATTTCAATGGCTTCAGCCTGAACTTGGCGGCGCTCAACGACAAGAGCTTTCTGACCGTTAATCCAGTGCAAACCAGCGTCACCCTGCGTAACGCACCGGAGGGACGATTCAGCTCGGTGGAGCGGGCGCCCTGGCAAAATTTCCCGATTTATTTTGGATTTGACGCGTTTGCCGGCGCTGTGCACCGCGACGATGGGGTGATCGACACCCCAACCGCGGTGGCACGCACCGAGTTCGCTCCGCGCGCTACCCTGCCGATTCACTTCGGCCCCTGGCTGGACGTCACCGCGACCGCGGCGTTCCGCACCAGCTACTATGGTGATTCGCTGGTGCCGGGGTCGATCCTCACCACTCCGCTGCTCAGCGGTCAGTCGATCTCGCGAAACGACGGGGAATTCAGCGTTGATTTCCGCCTTCCGACGCTGGAGCGCTTTTTTCAGCGGCCTAGGTCCAGTAGAAAGTTCAAGCACACCATCGAGCCGGACTTCACCTACAACTATGTCACCGGCATCCACAATTTTTCGGAACTGATTCGCTTCGACTCCGACTCCACGCTAACCAATACCAACGAGCTGCAGTACGGCGTGACCCAGCGGTTGTGGGTGAAAGACGGTGACCAGCAGCCCCGGGACCTGATTACCTGGAGCGTGGTGCAGAAGCATTTTTTCGATCCCACCTTTGGTGGTGCGCTGATTACCGGGGCGCGGAACGTGTTTCAAACGTTGGACGATATCTCCCCGTTCGCGTTCGCGGACGCGCCGCGCAATTGGTCGCCGATCGTCAGCGATTTCAAACTCAATCCGGGTGGCCGATTCGATTTCGAGCAGATTTTGGAATATGACACCCAGCGCGGCACCGACGGGCAGCTGACCACCATCGGCACGCTGGCAAAGATCAAGCCTTATAAGGATTTTTTCTTCACCATCGCGGATTTCCGGTTGGACGCGGATCCGCTGGTTTTGCAACCCAAGGCCAATCAGATTCGCACACTGATCGGCTATGGCAGCGAAACGCGCAAGGGCTTCAACGTCACCAGCGGCATCAGCTACGACATCACCAACAATGCGCTGCAGAATCAACTCATCCAGGTGAGCTACAACGGGAACTGCTGCGGGCTCGCTGTGGAATACCGGCGGATCGCGCTGGGGCAGGTGCGGACGGATAATCAGTTCCGCGTGGCGTTTATCATCGCCAATATCGGGACGTTTGGGAATTTGCGGCGGCAGGAGAAGATTTTTTAGGCGCGACTTTTGAATGCGTAATTTTCTCCGGCGAGAAGAAAGCTCACATGCGCGGCACCGCCGGCGGGTTTTTCGCCGCCGGGACAGGGCGGTCCTGCACGGCTGCGGCCGCGCAGTGGACGTTGCCTGCGGCGCGCTACAGCCATCCGGTGCGGAAGCGAAGGATCTCTACCGCCGCAGCCTTACGCCGGTCGCGCCGGGCTAAAGCCCAGCGCCTACAGTCGCGCTGCGGCAGCTCTTTCGCATCAGCCATCCGCCGATTACATACCCTAGCGTTCCGGTGATCATGCCACCGAAAATATCCGCCAGGTAATGATACCGCCCGTAAATCGTGGACACGCACATGCACAACACCAGCGGCAGCATTACCCAGAATAGCCAGCGCCGGTGTCGCCAGGCGCCCCACAACGCGGCAAACGATCCGGCCACATGCTCGGAGGGAAACGCCGCACCGCGCACGCGTCCATAATGCTCAATGAAATTGATAAGCGCGGTGAACGGGCCGCCGCGTAATTCGCTGTGCCAACAGCCGGCCATGGAGAACCACGGGCTTTCAATGGGAAACGATATGGCCATCAGGTACCCCATTGCGTAGGCCACGGCGGAATAGGTCATCACCGACCAGTAGCCGCGCGAATCCTTGCGGAAGTAGAGAATTCCGCCTAGCACCAATAGGTAGGTGAAATAAGTGATGTAGGCGAATTGCATGAACTCATTTCGAGCAGGGGTCGCGAATCGCTCCAGCCAGATCGACGGATGTACGCCGGTAAGCCAATAATCGAATGCGATCAGCTGGGCATCTTGCCAGCGTGGCGAAATTAGATGGACGAGGCTGGCGAGTTCTTCAAAGCAAAACAGGAAAAATAGATGCGGGTACCAATGCCGCCAGAAGTGCCAAAACCTTTGCGTGTAGGTGCACCGAGGCGACGCCGAAGCGGCTAGAATATCGGTTCCACGACACAACAGAATAATCAGGGCCACCACGCAGCCTCGGGTGGCCAACAGGCGCACCGGGTGCGGCAGGTTCTCAGCGAAGATCGCGAGCAGCACGCTGGAGATGGCCAGATACCCCAGCGCGATCCACTCGAACGGGCCGCAGGCGGCGCCGATCGCCAGCCATTCGTTGCGTATGGCTTCAAGAATTCCCAGACGTCGCGGAAACGTCGCTGCGGCATTCGGTTCTGCTACGATGGCGTTGGCCTGCCACGGCAATGCGGTTTCGGGAATGGCGTGATCCATGTCCTGCGAGCGATTCATTCCGAGGTCTCCGATTTCAGGTGGGGCGTCACTTTGCTGTCGACGCCGAGGCTCGTGGTGACGAATGCGAGTGCGTTTCGCGCATTCTTTTCCCTCCAACGAAGGACCGGCCAGTTGTGCAGTCTGGCGATGCGCTCTAGTTCTTGCTCCGGATTTACAGTCGTGGGCCTCCCAACTGCGCCAAGCATCCAGCGATCGTTAGCGGAGTCGCCGTACGCGTAACAGTGGGCGAGATCGAAATGGTGTTCCGCGGCGATCCTCTCGACCGCGCGGAGTTTGGCTTCGCCAAAGATGACCTCGCCGGTGACGCGGCCCGTCCAGCGATCGTTGGCTTGCTCTAATTGCGTGGCGCAGACGGCGAGGGAGGTGGTGATTCCTCGCGCTGCCAGGCGCAACAGTAAGGCCAGTGCGGCTTGGCTGGCCAGTTCGGCTAGCGTGCCGGTGACCAGCACTATTCCGTGCCCGGATTCAACATGCCAGACGATGCGGTCGATGGCGTCGGAGAAGAAGGCGGGAAATCGGCGGCGCGTTGCGGGTGCGGATGCTGCGGTGGTTTGGTTGACGTTGACACCGGCGCTCGGGGGCTCGGCGTAAACAAGAGTGTCTGTGCTACCTATGGCCAGCGCGTTTTCCTTGGCGGACAGGTTGTGCAAGTACATTTTATTGGTCTGAGCGACCGCACTGATTCCGCGGGGCAACAGGCGCATGGATTTTGCTAGCCATCGAAAATAGCTCGTGGGCGGAATCGCGCCGCGGAGTCGGAGTTCGGTTGCGAAGCGGCGCTCGAGCGATGGCAACGGCAAGAGGGTGCCGTCCAGATCGAAGAATGCGGCGATGGGCGGCTTTGATTCGGCGGCCGTCACAGAACTTCTCCCGCCGGAGTCTTTACGTCGCGGGTGGATGAGAGGGAGCCGGCAATGTTTCGCCAGCCTTCCATCAACACCGGGAGGCCGCGCACGAAACAGAATGCCGCCGTCGCCGAGGTCAGCGCCAGCGCTCCGGTGCGAATGGTGGCGTGCGCATCCGGAGTGAGTTCACCTAGCAGCGCGACGGGACCGCGCGTTAGCGCCAGTTCGACGCCGAGATAGCAGAAGCACAGGCATTTCATGGCGGCGTACAGGCCGCGACTCCAACGCGAAGCCACCAGCGAGCGCCCCCACCAGGTCTTCCACATGGCGTTTGCGCCCCAACCGGAATGGCCGCCGCGAAGGGCCAGGCCGCGCAGAAAGTCGGTGGCCGCGCCCCGCGCGAAGAAAAATACCGGCAGCCACAGCGACACCATGCCGACTACGGCGAAATACGTGAAGTAGACATTTTCGATCATGCGATCGCCCAGTATGTCGATCTGCGCTCCTACCGGCGTGGCCAGATTCTTGCGCCGCGCAATGTGTCCGTCGAGCGCGTCGAGCGCAATCGAAGCGACCGTGAGAGCGACGGCGGCGAGATTCAGCCACGGCCCGCGGCCAAACAGGGACACCGCAGCGAAACCTACGACCACGCGAAGGAAGGTCACCTGGTTGGGCGTCGGGAGCGACGATTCCCGCGAATTGCCATAAAGGCGCACGACCTGGAACAATGCACCGTTTATGCCAAGCCAGCATTAGCGTAAGCTATTTATTGTCAGTAGATTGAACAAGATAAAGCCGGAGACCAAACCCTCCCGACGTCATCCAAAACCATCATCTGTCGCCCTTTTGCCCGCGTATTGTCATTTATCCAGGTGTGCGCGGCGTCCAAGAAATTGACTTGGATTGGGAATAAGGCAGGGCGGAAGCAGGTACTCTTTGACGGTGCATCAGGAATTGCTCGAACGTGACGCGAGCATTGCTCCAGGTTCTTATCAACCCGAGTCGGGCATTGGTTATCCCATGCTTTTGCCGTCCGCAGGCGAGATAACTGATTGTGGGACAATACCGAATTGCCCCGCGGCCCTGCATTTATACTTACGACTGTTTTCGAAGGCATCGGTACTTGAGGACTAACCGCGCATGACTGACGTTTCTTTGGCAGCAGCTTTTCTGGCCGGGCTGGTTTCCTTTCTTTCCCCCTGCGTGCTTCCGCTGGTCCCTGGTTATATCTCCATGCTCTCCGGCATTGGGATGGAACAGTTGCGGCAGGGGCAACAGCCTCGCTCTGGACTTTTTGCCTCGGCGCTGGCGTTCGTACTGGGTTTCTCGGTGGTATTTATTTCGTTTGGGGCCTCCGCCAGCGCGGTTGGGTCGTTCTTGCGAGAGCATCGTGGAACGCTCGCGCCCATCGCGGGCGCGCTGATTCTGCTATTTGGTTTACATCTCCTCGGTCTGTTGATCAAGCTCACCGTTCGCGTGGGACTCATCCTTGGCGTGCTGCTCGCGGTTTTGGGAATCGTCGCGCTTGTACATGGCGGCGCGCTTTTTGCGGGTCTGGGCGCGGTTCATTTCTTTTCTCTTTCGATGATTGGATTTTTCGGCCCGGCGATGACGCGGTGGCTGAATCGCGATGTGCATCTGCGGGGCGGCGGCACCCAGCCCGGCATGTGGAGCGGGTTTCTGCTGGGTTTCGCGTTTGCCTTCGGCTGGACGCCGTGCATCGGGCCGATTCTGGCCACGGTGCTGGCCCTGGCTGCGGCCAGCGACACCATTGCGCGCGGGGTGCTGCTGCTGGCGGTGTATTCGGCGGGGCTGGCAGTTCCGTTTTTGCTGACCGCGCTCGGCATCGGCCAATTTCTGAAATTTTATCAGCGCTTCCGAAAGCATCTTCACGCCGTCGAACTGTTTAGCGGGGCGCTGCTGCTGTTCGTGGGCGGACTCGTCTTTGTCAACCGTTTGACGTGGCTGGCCGGCAAATTGAGTTTTCTGAATACCATGGTTTTGTGGCTGGAGCGCTCCTTGACGGGAGCGAAGTAGGTTGGTGCTGGTCGGAGGTTTGACCCAGCGCTGGCACCCGGTCGGCCCTAACGCGACTGGATTGTCACGGATAATTCTGAGAACATTGACAGTTGAGGGCTAAATGAAGAAGTCCATTTGGATGGTTATCGGGATATTGGCCGTGATCGTGGTGGCAGCGCACTACGCCGACAAGGCAACGCGATTGCCGCACACTACATCGGCTTCGCTCGCCAAGCCGGATGCGCCGGGCGGAGAGAAACCTGCGCCGGATGTCACCCTCAAGGATCTGGACGGGAAAGATGTCAGCATCGCGCAATATAAAGGCAAGATTGTCCTGGTCAACTTTTGGGCGACGTGGTGCGAACCTTGCAAAGTGGAAATTCCTTGGCTGATCGAGATGCAGCAAAAATATGGAGCCAAGGGCTTCACGGTGCTGGGCGTGGCGATGGACGATGAAGGGCGCAGCGTTGTCGCACCATTCGTTCAGAAGGAGCGTTTTGATCTGGACCACGGGCAGTCCCAAATGAACTACCCGATTGTGATTGGCAACGACGCGGCCGCGGACAAGTTCGGCGGCCTGCTCGGTTACCCCACCAGCGTGTTGATCGGTCGCGACGGAAGAGTGATCAAGCGGATCACCGGCCTGATCAGCCCCGACGAAATCTCCAAGACCATCGAATCGCAACTCTGATACCCTCCCATCATGCTTGGCGAAAAGGATTTCCAGCGGAAGGCTGACGCTGCCTTTGAGGAATTGAAGCGCCGCATGCTGGCGCTCGGCGACCAGCATGGCTTCGACGTCGAAGGCGAGAGCGGCAAGCTGGAAGTGATCTTTGAGGAACCGGAAGAAGCGAAATTTGTTATCTCGCCGAATACTCCGGTACGCGAAATCTGGATCTCGGCACTTTCCACCAGTTTCAAACTTGGCTGGTCCGAAGCGAGAAACTCCTTTGTGCTGGAGAAGACCGGCGAGGATTTGCACGGCGTGATGAGCCGAGTGATTTCGCAGCATCTAGGGCAACAGGTAACCGTGTGAGATTCGGCATCGCGTTTCTTGCGGGCGTTTTGGCGAGCCTGGGCGGCGCGGCGCTGGCGTCTGCGCAGGTACCTTCCGGCCGCGACGTGGTTTCTTCAAGTGCCTTTGCTTCGTTTGACCCGGTGGCGCGTGGTGGCCCGTTTCAGATCGCCGTGGTGATGAAAATTCGGGAAGGTTTTCACGTCAACGCCCGGGAGAAATCCGCAGACTATCTGATCGCCACAGATTTGCGCGCCGAGGGGCCTGCGGGATTCAAGATGGGCGAAGTGAATTACCCCAAGGGCGAGTTGCATACGTTTTCGTTCTCGAAAAAACCCCTCAACGTTTACGAAGGCAAAGTCGTTCTCCGCATGGAAGTCACTGCTCTTGCTGACGCACCGTTGGGCATGCAACACATTCCACTGAAGCTGCGCTATCAGGCGTGCAGCAATGAGGTCTGCTTACCCCCCACGACGCTCGACGTTGACACTGCCGTTACGATCGCGTCCGCCGCAAGCGCCGCGCGACCCGCGCATCCCGAATTGTTCCAATTGCAGCGCTAGCGCATCGAATTTACACAGTTCAAGGAGTAGTTGTGGCTCCCGATCCCAGCCCACGTTCCAAGTGGCCGTACCTAGCCGGTATCGTGGTTGGATTACTGGCAGGTTTGATCCTGTTTGTTTTCTTGCGGACCCGCAACATCGATGATCGCGTGCGCGCGTGGGTCATTGGCGAGCTGCAACAACGCTTCCAGGGCGATGTGGAACTCGAAACACTGCATGTAAATATCCTGCCGCGGATGGGCGTCGATGGCCAAGGGCTGTCGATCCGCTACCACAATCGTCGCGACTTACCGCCGATGTTTCACGTAGAAAAATTCTCTTTCAATCTTGGGATGCTCGGCGTCTTTCGCGCGCCTCGACGCATTGCGGGGATTTACGTCGAAAACATGACCATTACAATTCCTCCGCCTGGCGAAAGCAAGCAGCACTCGCCGGCTGGTTCGCAAAACAGAAACCTGCCGGCTGTGATCGTGGATGAAATCGTTTGCACCGACACCGACCTGGTCATCGTGCCGAAAAAAGAAGATAAGGACCCGCTTGATTTCGACATTCACGACCTGATCCTGAAATCGGTGGGCCCCGACCAGCCATTCGACTTCCACGGCAATCTGACCAACGCCAAGCCTAAAGGGGAAATCGCTACCCGAGGCACGTTTGGCCCGTGGGATGCCGATGAACCCGGCGATACACCGGTGACCGGCAATTACCAATTCACGGACGCGGATCTTGGCCCGCTTCCGGGAATTGCGGGTACGCTATCGTCCACCGGGAATTACAAGGGGCAATTGAACGAGATTGAAGTCGCCGGCAAGACCGATACGCCGAACTTTTCTCTGGACCCGGTGGGGCATTCGGTGCCGCTGCATACCGAATTCTCGGCAACCGTGAATGGCATTGATGGCGACACGTACCTGCATCCGGTTCGCGCCACGTTGGGCCGCTCGCTCCTGGTTGCGGAAGGTAGCGTCATTCGCATTCATGCTCCTGACCAGCAGGGGCATATCATTAAATTGAACGTCAGCGCGCCGGATGCGCGCATTCAGGACATCCTCAGTTTGGCCATGAATTCCGACAAACCGTTCCTGACTGGTCCGGCGAAGATCAAAGCGAAATTGTTGCTACCTCCGGGCAAGCAAAAAGTTCTGGAGAAAATGATTCTGGATGGCCAGGTAGGCGTCGAGGATGCGCAATGGTCCAGCCCGGAAATTCGCGACAAGCTGGCGGCTCTCAGCCGTCATGCCCAGGGCGAACCCGCAAACGAGGAAGCCGGCAGCTCGGTTTCCGACTTGCACGGCGATTTTCGTTTAGAGAAAGGCGTGGTCGCGTTCCGAAAACTCAGCTTTGGCGTTCCCGGTGCACAGTTAAATTTGGAGGGCAAGTACGACATCCGGGAAAGCAAGCTTGATTTCAACGGGTTTCTGCGGCTGCAAGCGAAACTCTCGCAAACGGTCTCCGGCAAAAAGTCGTTCTTCCTAAAGGCAATCGATCCGCTGTTTAGCAAAAATGGGGCGGGGACGCAGCTACCGATCACCATCACTGGCACGCGCCAGGCTCCCACCCTCGGCGTGAGCGTTTTTCACAAAATGATCAAAAAACAGCTTGGCGGCAGCGATAAGGAACGAAAACCCGGCGAGAAGCGTTGAAGCTTAAACCGTCTGGGCCGCGCGCAGGCGGCGCACGACACGCTCCTGGCCGAGCACGACCATGGTCTCGAAGAGCGGCGGAGCGACCGATTGGCCTACGATCGCAACGCGCGTGGCGTTGATCAGCAATCCGGCTTTCACGCCTTCCGCTTCCGCCAACGAACGCAACGCATGATCGCAAGCATCGTGATTCCATTGCGGCAGGGCTGCGAGCGCGTCCGCGAGCTTTGCGAGAAGTTCCGGCACTTTGGGGTCTTTCCAGAATTTCGCTTTTCCGGCCTCTTCTATGGGGAACTCGTCGCTGAAAAAAGCGCGCGACCATGTCGAAAAATCCGGTAATAGCCGAACCCGTGGGCGCAGCAAGTCTACCGTCTTCGAGAACCATTCGTGCCCCGCGCCAGTAGCCCACTGTTCCTTCCATAGACCACTGCGCTTCAGCTCGGCCTGCACCTCGGGCAGCAATTCCTCAATCGGCAATTTCTGTAAATATTGCGTGTTGAACCATTCCAGCTTGGGCCGGTCGAACACACCATTGGTGCGGCTTACGCCCTCGAGCGAAAATTTCTCGATCAATTCTTTGGTACGAAGGAATTCTTCGTCGCCGCCCGGAGCCCAGCCCAGCAGCGCCAGAAAATTCCGGAATGCTTCCGGCAGAAAGCCTTCGGTCCGATACATATTTACATCGGTCGCGCCGTGCCGCTTTGAAAGCCTGGACTTATCGCTCCCCAGGATTAAAGGCAGGTGTGCGAAAATGGGAGGCTCGCCTCCCAGCGCGCGGTAGAGGAGCACCTGTTTCGGGGTGTTCGACAGATGGTCTGCGCCGCGGATGACATGGGTGATGCGCATGTCGATGTCGTCCACAACTGCGCTTAATTGATAGGTCGGCATGCCCCACTCTTCGCCATCTTTGCCAGAGCGTAAGAGCACAAAATCCTCGATCTCCTGGTTGTCGAACTCGCGGTCTCCGAAAACGGCGTCGGTAAAGACGGTCTTACCGGCAGGAACGCGAAAACGGATTGCCGCTTTCGCATCTGGTGCAGCAGGCTTCCCATCGCGGCAGGAGCATCGCACCACGCGCCGTACCTTTTCGGTCCCGGCGCCGCCCGGGACCGCGTGATCTCCGCCCACGTACTTCTCGGCGGCGCAGTAACACAAAAATGCGCTGCCGTTGGCCAAACACCGTTTGGCGGCTTCACGATATAAATCGAGGCGCTGCGATTGGTAAAATGGCCCTTGGTCCCAATCGACGCCTAGCCAGCTCAATCCGTCGATAATGCCCTGAACCAGCTCCGGCTTATTCCGCTCGGCGTCGGTATCTTCGACGCGTAGAATCATCGTTCCGCGCTGCTGGCGCACGAACAGCCAGTTAAACAGCGCGGTGCGTGCGCCGCCCACGTGCAAATATCCGGTTGGGGAGGGCGCGAATCGCACTCGCACACCGCTGGTTGGCTTGCCCTGTGATTCCGTCATCGTTTACCACGTCTTTTGCGTAAATTTGAACACTCCAGTGTAGCGAAAGCGCCGCATAGCGTCCAACTGGGCCTTATCATCGGCTTTTAGCCTTAACTGAGTAGTATTATGGTTAGCTACTATCTCTTTAGCTACCAGTACGCGGGTACGGTTGCTTGCCCAAAAATTCATGGGCGATAATTTAACGCAAGTAATCTATGGATGCGGCCAAATCTGGTTGTCTGCGACGCGGAAACACGCGCACGCGCCCTAGACTGATACAGTTTACAAGACCGGCGTTATTTGGCTTTGGTTCGCTCGTTCGGAACTGAGTTTTCGACCCGGGCGGACGGAGAATCGATTCAACCTTGACTCACGAAAGTTTTATCGCGGTGGCTCTATTGGCGGCGACCTCCCTGGTGGCCGGCTTTTTCGCGTATATCTACGCCCTGAAACGGCAGACTTACCTGTTGTTGTGGACCGCAGGCTGGAGCCTGTTCGCTCTCCACTACTTGAGTCCCGCACTTTCCGGGTGGATCCCCGGTAACGCTCTGCAGACCTCGCTGGATCATTGGCTTTATGCGCTGGCCGCAGTGTTTTTCTTTCTGGGAGCGCAGCTTTACGCGCAGCGCAAACCGTGGATCGTTCCGAGCACCATAGTGGCTGGATTTTTGGGCCTTTGGGCAGCTACGGACGCTTTCCATTTTTTACCGGTATCGATGGTCATTCCCTCGATTTTGTTGTTTGTGGGCGTAGCCGCGATTTTCTGGCTGGAGAGTCGGCGTCAGGAAACGCTCGCCGATCGCCTGCTGGCTATATCATTTTTCGCGTGGGCGGTCCTTCGCCTGGCGGTCTTCTTACTGTCTTTGCGGACGGAACTGGACGGCATTGGTTTTCTGCCGATAGCCGCGGTACCTTCCGCGTTTGTCGCCATGCTCATGGTCATGGCGACGTATGAGGAAGAAAAACGCCGCATTGAACGCAACATGCTGGCGCTGTCGAATTTGAATCTGGCGACGTCGAGTTTCGTCGGCGGCGAAATCCAACGCATGCTGTCGCAGGCGCTGGACCGGGTTCTGGGAGTAGTGCGGTTGCCTGCCGGTGCGTTGTTTCTCCATCACGGCGATCCGGAAGGCCCGACATCGGTAGTCGCTGCGGGGTTGAACGACGATTTCTGCCGGATTGCGCAGGAAGAGGGGCTCGACGACTATCTGGTCAATTTGGTTGCGCGACTTGGGGGGCTGCTCGGCTTCCGAGACCTGCGAGACGCGTCTCTGGCCGCTCTCGAGAAGGAAGAATGCATCCGGCGTTTTCGGCAGTTAGCGCTCGCCCAAGGGCTTCGCAGCGTCGTGATTATCAGCTTGCAGGCTAAGGAGCAGGCTTTCGGCGTCTTGCTGCTGGGCACGCCGGACAACCGGCGCTTTACTCCTGCGGAACTTCGCCTGCTTCTCGCTCTTGGCCATCAGATCGGCATGGCCGTCGAAAACAGTTATCTTGTGCAGCAAACTTCGCGCCGCTCGGAGGAACTGCACGTCTTGAACGAAATCGGGCGAGTTTTGAGCTCCACGCTGAACAAAGAGGACTTGCTTCGCAAGATTTGGGAAGAGCTTCGCCGGCTGTTCGATGTGGAGAATTTTTTCATCGTCGGGCTCGATCCGTTACGCGATGAAGTGATCTTCAATCTGGAGATCATCGATGGCATGCGCATGCCCAAGCGCACGCGCCCTGCCGGCAATCACTTGAATGAGTACGTGATTCGCACCCGGCAGCCCATCCTGATCCGCGAGAATTACCTGGCCGAAACCCAGAAACTCGGGGTGGACCCGATTCGCTCGAAGGGCTGCATCTGCGTGGTGCCTCTGGTTGCGTACGATCACGCCATTGGCGCTATGGGCGTTTTTTCCGATCACGACCACGCTTTTGACGAAGGCCACCTGGAACTGATGCGCGTACTCGCCAGCGAAGCCAGCATCGCCATTGAAAATGCACGCTTATTTAATGAAGAACGCACCAAGGCTCGCCACCTCACGCTGCTCAACAGCATTTCGCGAAACGCCATTGCCACGCTGAACCCGGACGAGATGCTCGCTAAAATCACCGAACAATTGGAAAGCGGCCTCAGCCAGGATCACATTGGCATCGGCGTTCTTGAATACTCGACGCGCGAACTGGTCGTTCAGGCCGAAGCGGGGGCGCGACGCGGCGCTCTCGGCCAGCGGATTCCGCTGGGTGCCGGGCTGGTGGGTCAGGTCGCACGCAATGGTCAGATGGCCACCTACAGCGCCGCGAATGCGGCGGATGCTGCGCTCAAGCCGTTGCTGCCCGATTCTCTCGCCGCAATTGCTTTGCCGGTCTTTTACGCCGAGCAGTTGCACGGCGTCCTTTATGTCGAATCCTCGCAGCAGGTGGATTTCTCCGAAGAGGAAGTCCTGCTCCTACGCACATTGGCGGACCTGATCGCCGGAGCTTTGCACAACTCCATCGCGTTCCAGAAGGCGCAGGAACAGGCCATCACCGACGGGCTCACCGGAGTGAAGACCCACCGGTTCTTTATGGAAGCCTTGTCGGCCGAGTGGAAGCGTTCCACGCGTGCGGGCCGGGCTTTTGCGCTGGTCTTAATGGATCTTGATCGGTTTAAATTCGTCAACGATTTTTACGGACATTTGGAAGGTGACTTGGTTCTACAGCGTGTTGGGCACATTCTGGAAACCAACTGCCGCCGATCCGACGTAGTCGCTCGCTATGGCGGCGATGAATTCGTCATCCTGATGCCCGAAACCAACATGGAGCATGCTCGTCAGCTCGCCACGAAATTGCGGGGGTGGGTGTCGGCCGATGCGCTGCTTCGCGAGAAAAATATCAGCGCGAGCTTTGGTATCGCTTGCTATCCGCTCCATGGCTCCACGCCGCAGGAACTCATTCAGGTCGCCGACGCCTCGATGTACCTGTCGAAGCACCAGGGCGGCAATGCCGTCTCCACCGCCGATCATTTCGATCCTAACGAGGCCAAGAAGTGGAAGCGCGACGTGCTTGAGGCCTATCTCGGGGTAACGCTGAAACGCCTGTTCTCCACGGGGCCCGAAGCTTTTGAAGAGATTTACTCGCGGCTGAAGCAGTTCACTGAGTCTTTGGCCGCGACCGAAGTCACGACCGATGCCGCTCAGGCCGCCGAGATTCCGCAAACGCTACCGCAGGCGGTTCTTGACACGGTCACCTCGCTAGCTTTCGCCATCGATGCCAAAGATCACTATACGCAGGGCCACTCGCAAAAAGTGTCCGCCTATGCGGCGCTGATTGCCGAGGCTTTGGGAATGAGTGACGTCGAAGTGCAAGAAGTCCGGCTGGGCGCGGTGCTGCACGATATCGGCAAGGTGGCCATTCCGGAGAGTATCCTGAACAAGAGCGGCCCGCTCAATCCCGACGAGTGGGAAACCATGAAGTCCCACGTAAATTTTGGCGCGAAAATTCTCGACCCCCTTACGCCGCTGGCGCGCATTCGCGAGATGGTGCTGCACCATCACGAATATTTCGACGGTTCCGGATATCCTGACTCGCTGAGCGGTGAACAGATCCCCCTGGGCGCCCGCATCATCGCGGTAGCCGACGCCTTCGACACCATCACCAGCGATCGCACCTACAAGAAGGCTCGAGCCGCTGCCGACGCGCTCGCTGAACTCGAACGGTGCTCCAACGCCCAGTTTGACGGCAGCATCATCGCTTTGTTCGTTGCCGCCATGCGCCAGCTCCCTAATCCCATAATCGAAGTGGCTTCACTGGCCCGCAATTCGTAGTCTTCGGTAACTCTTCAAACGGCAACACTGCGGGTTGGCATCTGTCGTTCTAGCATGGGCCCCTGATGTTTCAGTTCGTGGAGCAACTCGCGGAGGCGTTTGCGGGCTTTATGCAGTTGCGACTTCGAATTTCCGATCGAGCAGCCTAGAATCTCGGCAATTTCGTTGTGCTCGTAACCCTGGACGTCGTGCAGTAGAAACATCCGCTTGTAGCCATCCGGAAGTCGGTCGATTACGGTTTGCAAATTGATGCGATCGAAGACGCCGCTCAACCGCAAGTCGGGCCCACCAATTTCCCAGCGCGTCCCGTTGTCTTCATCATTATTCCGGGTGATTTCGTCGAGCGAGGTAACCGCGGCTTTCTTTCTACGAAAGCTCATCAGCACCACATTGGCGGTCAGCCGATGCAGCCACGACGAAAACGCCGATTCCCCGCGAAACGTATGAATCTTGCGGAACAGCTGCAGGAACGCTTCTTGCGCCAGGTCCTCGGCTTCCACCGGGTCGCCCAGCATGCGCAGACACAGGGAATACACCCGGCGCGCGTGAAGTCGATAAATCTCCTCAAAAGCGCGCGCGTCGCCTTGCTGCGCTAATCGCAGGGTGTCGTTCAAGGAGGGATTGTCGGGTTTCCTTTGCCGTGCCGGCGCCGGCTGGCTCTGCGGTCCTGCCGCTGGGCTCTTCCTGGTTGAAAAGTGGCGCCCGACACCCACGGGGCGACCCGCCAAAATTCTCTTCGAGCCTGCTACCGGTGGGCTGGCGCGATGCGAAAGGGTTGCTGTTGGCATAGTCCGCTCGGACCTTTCTGGTGTTGTGGGCGCTGTAGCGGCCTCACTCTCTCAAATGGCATGATCTCGGGATCGGCCCGGGGCCTTGTCATGGACCGGTCATAGGGATGTCATCTTTGTGCGCCAATCCAACGGATAACGGGCAAGACGGCAGGGCTTGCGGTTCGCCGCAGATACTTGACATAGTCAACCATCTGCATGACACTAACATCGACCTTACCGTGGTGGGGACGAGCCGATGCTCCCTGAAAATCTTGATGGCCTAACCGACGCCGTTCGCCACTTCAACCGTTTCTACACTCGCCAGATCGGTTTGCTGCAGGAGGGGCTGCTCGACACACCCTTTTCCCTGACCGAGGCGCGAGTCCTTTACGAACTGGCGCACCGTGACAAATCGACCGCGGCAGAGATGGGAACGGAACTAGGTCTTGACGCCGGCTACCTCAGCCGCATCCTTGCGAGTTTCGAGAAGCGCAGGCTGGTCGAGAAAACGCCCTGTAGAGTTGACCGCCGTCGCAGCCTGCTCACCCTGACCAAGCTAGGCCGAAAAGTTTTTGTGCCCCTCGAAGCGCGTTCCAAGGCGCAGGTCGCGGCCATGCTCTCTACCCTGCCAGAAACCGGCCAGCGCCGCTTGATCGGCGCTATGGAAACTGTTCAGGACCTGCTAGGAAAGCCTGCCGATTCGGCGGCAACAGGCCATGTACCTTATCTGCTGCGTTCCCACCAGCCGGGAGACCTGGGTTGGGTGGTGCATCGTCATGGTGTGCTTTATGCGCAAGAGTACGGCTACGACGAAACGTTCGAGGCGCTGGTCGCTGAGATTGTCGCGAAATTCATCCAGCACTACGACGCCGAACGCCAGCAGTGCTGGATCGCCGAGCGGGGTGGAGAAATCGCCGGCTCGGTTTTCCTGGTCTCGGAATCGAAGACCGTGGCCAAGTTGCGCCTGCTGCTGGTGGAACCTTCGGCGCGCGGGTTGGGCATCGGCGCGCGTCTGGTCGCCGAATGCGTGCGGTTCGCGCGCAAAGCAGGGTACAAGAAGATGATGTTATGGACCCAGAGCGAACTGGACGCGGCGCGCCATGTCTACAAAAAAATGGGTTTCCACGTGATCGAAAAGAAACATCACCACAGCTTCGGCAAGGATCTGACGGCTGAAACCTGGGAGCTTGCTCTCTAGCGCCACCCGCTTCCTACGGTCTTTACCTCGCGCCTTCCTGCTATGCTGTTTCGGAAGGCAGGAGGCGCTCATGCAAACAGCGCAAGTCCGATGGATCGGAGAGCAGAAATTTGTCGCGACCAGTCCCTCGGGACACGCCATGGCCCTGGACGCCGACGGAAAATCCAACATCGCCCCCAATCCGATGGAATTACTGCTTGTGGCGCTGGGAGCTTGCACCGCGGTAGATGTAGTGCTCATCCTCGAGAAGAAGCGGCAAAAACTAGAAGCGTTGAACGTATTGTGCTCCGGCGAGCGGGCCGCGGAACCTCCGAAAGTGTGGACGAAATTCGAGTTGCTGTATCAATTGCGGGGAAACTTGGATGATGCCGCAGTCAAGCGCGCTATCGAACTCAGCGAGGAAAAGTATTGTTCGGTATCCGCGATGCTCAAAAAAACCGCTACCCTCACGTGGCGCTACGAAATTCTGCCGCCACAGCATTGAAGTTTGGTTGTCACGCCTCGGCAGCATCGCATAGAATTCAAGGTTTATTGCACAGGTAAGATAGCCCAAGGAGCGTCATGTCCCATCGCATCGCGGCCAAGATAACCGGCGTAGCGGGTTACCTACCGCCCAAGCTGCTGACCAATGCCGACCTGGAAAAAATGGTGGACACCAACGACGAATGGATCCGCACGCGCACCGGAATCCGCGAACGGCACATCGTCGAAGACGGCAAAGCTACTTCGGACATGGCTACCGAAGCCGCCAAATTGCTGCTGGCGCAAACCAACACCGATCCCGGGGACATCGATCTAATCATTCTGGCCAGCGTTACTCCCGATATGTTTTTCCCCGCGACCGCTTGCCTCGTACAGGACCGGCTGGGCGCGAAAAAGGCATGGGGGTTCGATCTTTCCGCAGCTTGCTCCGGGTTCGCGTACGCGCTTACCGTTGGGGCGCAATTCGTGGGCTCCGGAACGCACAAGAAAGTGCTGGTAATCGGCAGCGATTCGATGAGTAAGATCCTTGATTATACAGACCGTGCTACCTGCGTGCTCTTCGGCGATGGCGCCGGGGCGGTACTGCTGGAGCCTGCGAGGGACGGCGAAGGAATTCTGGATTTCGAGCACGATGTTGACGGCGCCGGCGGAGCTTATTTGTATATGCCGGGCGGCGGTTCTCTGAATCCTTCTACGCGGGAAACCGTCGAGAAAAACATGCATGTGGTGCATCAGGACGGCTCGCAAGTTTTCAAGTACGCGGTACGCCGCATGGCCGAGCTGGCCGCTTGCCTGTTAAAGCGCAACGGGTTTAGCAGCGACGATCTGGCCCTGGTTATTCCCCATCAAGCCAATTTGCGCATTATTCGCGCCATGCAGGAGCGGCTCGGCCTGGACGATTCCCGGGTGATGGTCAATATCGACCGCTACGGCAACACCACGGCGGGCACGATTCCCCTTGGAATGCGCGACGCCGTCGCGGAAGGGCGCTTACGCCAGGGCGATTTGGTACTGCTTGCCGCTGTCGGCGCCGGATACACGACCGGCGGGGTTCTCCTTCGCTGGGCATTTTGACGGGAATCCGGGTCCGTTATTGCTGGTGGTTCGGGGTGGTGCCCAAAAGCGGTAAGTTTTCGGCCTTCCAGCGCATCGCGGCGTGAATCCGATTGCGCCCGCTCGGATGATCGAAGAAAATCCATTCCTCTGCTGGACCAGGACTCATCTTGCGATATTCGCCGAGATGAATCGCAGCCTGTGCGAAGCCGTCTGGTTGTCGGCTGGCATTGAGCCCGAACATATCCGCTTCCTGCTCGGAAGTGCGAGTATGGGTATTCAAGATGGGCGTCAGCACAAAGAAAATGATCGAGGTCAGTAAGAATACCAGGGGAAGCACTGCCGGATCACCAATGCCGCGAATTCCCCATTGCTCGCCCCACCGCGCCAGACTCCAGTCCAACGACCAGCGAAGAAATGCAAAGATCGCCACGGTCAGTACGAAGAAGAACAGCATGTCCTTGGCGATGTGATGCAAAACGTAATGGCCCATCTCGTGGCCCATCACGAATTGAATCTCTTCCGGCGAGCCCCGACGCAATAGATTGTCATTGAGCGTAATGCGCGTGGTACTCCCCAAACCACTCACGTTGGCGCTCATGCGGGTGGTCTGGCGGGATGCATCGATTTCATAGACGTCGGTGGCGGGAATGCCGTTGGCGCGCGCCATGCTCAGGATCGGTTGCGTGACGCTCGGATCATCGAGGCGCGTGATCTTGTTGAAGATGGGGAAAATGTATACCGGCGCGATGGCCACGCCCACCATGAGGAAGAGCATGGAAACAATAGCTCCCCAAATCCACCAGGTCCGCGGCAGACGACGCACGATGGCAAACAGCGCTACAGCCACCACGCCGCCGAGAATCAGCCCAATCAGCAGACCCTTCATTTGATCGCTCATCCACGGTCCGAAAGTTTGCGTGGCCAAGCCGTATTTACGTTCGCGGGTGAAGCCCTCGTAAACGCCCAGTGGAAATCCGAGAATGAATGTGACGATAGAAAATTCCGCCCAATAGATAAAAGTTTGCAAGGGCTTGAACCGCGTAATCCGCTCGGCGAAATCGCGCATTGCGGCCGACCAGCGGAAACGTAAAAGAAGGATATAGATGATTGCTCCGGTCAGGAAATCCCAGAGGATCAGCCAATAGCCGCCCTCGAAATAGGCGTTTGAGCGGGCCGTGGCGTCCGCGGGGATCTGCGCAAGGTACGCGTCGGTCGCTGCTTCGGCGTTGAAATGGGAAGACGCCTGGGCCTCGGGAGGCACACGGAGTACGGAAGGCATTGCGGTTGCCGGCTTGACGCCCGCTCCGGAAACCTCCTGCGCGCGAGCCAGGCTGACAACCGGCAGGGCGATGCAGAACATCGCGGAACATAGCAATCGCCGTCGCAATCTCATAAACCACCTTTCCCATGTAGCTGGCGAGTATACGCGCGAGGGTGCCGTTTAGACTCAAGAATGCCCGTGGAAACCAGGCAATGTGCTCGGGGGGGCGGAGGTGAGCAAACAGCGACAACGCCGGCTCTTCGGTAACAGTTGGTCGTAGATTCCGGCAGGTGACCTATGGGGAGTCGGATTGGTTTTGGACTGCGCCGTGTTGTTTGGCCCAGGCGATGAAACCCTCCGGGGCATTTTTCACGCCGTAGATATTCGCGTTTTTCACACTGCCAAGGTCGCGCCAGCGAAGGTCCGCCAGGTTGGTATGGCTCATATCGGCGTTAGTCAGCGTGGTCCCCGAAAGGTCCGCCTCGCTGAGGTCGGCATCGGTCAGGTCGACGTCTTCCAGGTCAGCCCGTTGAAAACCAGCGCCCTGCAAGTGGCTTTGGCGAAGATTAGCGGCGTGCAAATTGGCGTCAGAAAAATCTGCAAAATTGAGACGGCTGTCGCGAAGGTCAGCGGCACTGAAATTGGACCGCAGCAGGCGCGCATGTTCGAGACGCAGGTTTTGCAGAAACGCTCCCGAGACGTCCACGCCAACCAGAGGAATTCGGTCGTGGTTGAGTTCCTGGAGCGCCTCGATTCGTCCCCCACTGCCGCCTTTTCCCTGCGCGGTGTTAATGACCTGCCATGCCTGATAGTGTTTTTGTTTGAGGCGATCGCCGGATTCAGAAAAGTAGAAGATGACGGCAATGAGCACGCTAAACCCTTCAAGATATTCAAGGACATCGAGAAAGGTCCATCGGCTTAGGACAAAAGCGATCCAATCGAGAACCCACTCGAGAGCCCAGAACGGCGTCGTCCAACGGTGCTTTATGTTCTGTCGCCGAATGGACCAGAAATCAGGCTTCTCTCTATGAATGCGGACTTTCATAAGGGGAGAGTTTACCGTCGACGGTTTAAAGTTGAAAGCAATCGGCTAACCGGAACGGCAGACGCATGGACGATGGATCAGCGAGGCGACCGCTCTGAGGAGCGACGCGGCGATAGAAATTCCTCGAACAACAGTTGCGACAGACGGCCGGGATTGTGGCGAATGACCCCATGCTCTTCGAGAAGATTATCGAGAATGACGCGGTAGCCGAGCTCCTGGAGTGCTCCTAGATTGACGGCAACCGGTTCGGCGCCTTGTGCCCGATAGCGCCTGGCGACTTCCGGTGAAATCGGCTGGCGGTTCGCGACCACCCAATCTATGACCCGGCGCGAAGTGTGCTGGCGGATCGCACGTAGATGGTCGGCGAGAGCGTAGCCAGACGTTTCTCCAGGCTGGGTCATCAGATTCGCGACGTATACGCGAGGCGCTTTGGACTTGGCAATAGCCTGCGCGATCTCTGGAATCAGTAAGTTGGGCAGGATACTGGTGTACAGGGAGCCGGGGCCAAGAAGAATCAGGTCCGCTTCCTCAATCGCTTCCAGCGCTTTGGGCAGGGGACGCGCCGAGCGCGGAGACAGCGCCAGCTTCTTGATCGGTTTGCGGCTGGCGGTGATGCGGGTCTCGCCATGTACCCTCCGGCCACCTTCCAAGGTCGCGACCAGCGAGACATTCGAAACTGTCGAGGGGAAAATCTGCCCCCGAATCGCCAGGATCTTGCTGCTCACGCGCACGGCTTCGGCAAAATCGCCGGTAACGTGAGTCAACGCAGCGAGAAACAGGTTGCCGAAATTGTGTCCGACAAGGCCGCGGCCAGCGTGAAAGCGATATTGGAATAGGCGGCCAAGCAGCGCCTCATCCTGCGACAACGCCACCATACAATTGCGAATGTCCCCTGGCGGCAAAATGCGGTTTTCGCGGCGCAGACGTCCAGAGCTGCCGCCGTCGTCGGTAACGGTGACGATGGCGGTGAGATTTGCGATGGGATGAATCTGGTTGGCCACGTCATCGCGGCGCCGCACAATCAAATCCTTCAGACCCCGAAGCAGTGTCGACAACCCGGTACCGCCGCCGAGAGCGACAACGTTCAGGCCGCGTGAATGCTTCGGATTGGGAACGGTTTTTTTCACGTCAGACCGGGCGCGCAGCATTCTACAGAAAACAACTGGGTGCGGATGTCACCAACGCTCCGCGAAGTTATCAGCAATCGGCGATGGGCAGGGAATCTTCAGAGGATCGCGATGGCCACACCATGGGAGTCATACCGATCCGAAACTTTTCTTATTTCTTCGATGAACGCTCCGGCGTAAAGGTTCGCCCGAAGGTCAGCCAGCTGAGCCGTCTTTCTCTGGGTAGAGCATCTCCGTGAAGCGAGGGTCTTCCTGCAGGAACGCAAAATCCTCGTCGTTACGTGCGTGGTAGCGATTCTCCGGACGCAGTTCGATGGCTACCTTCAAATTTTTCATCGCGGAATCCGCTTCGCCGGTCAGGCAATCGAGTGCCGCTAAAGCATAGTGCACGTAGTCCGCCTTCGGCGCGACCTTGCGAGCTCGATCCAGGCTTTCGCGCGCGTCGTCCCACCGGCCGATGTTCATCATGGCCACGCCGCGCTGATAATGTTCTTCGGCGGTCTTGGGATTTTGCTCGTGGCTCGGCTTCATGCGTTGCTCGGTAATCTTCAGGTGCATGCGAGCGCGGTCGGCCAGCTCTTTGCTGGGCCCCTCAAGAACTTTTTCCAGTTCCTGTTTGGCCTTGGCGAATTTTTGCTGATGGAACAGTCCCAAGGCTTCGTCATAGACCTTGAGTTGTGCCTGGACGCGCGGATCAACCATTTCGACGCCCCCGCGTTGGGGAGGATGCTGCGGAGTTAAAGTTTTTATTTTCAATGAGTTAGTCTTGCCGTGCACAGCGCTCTTGCCGCGCCCAGAACTTCTCGAACTGGGCTTGTGCGCCTTTGCCATGCCCGCGAAGATAGCAGAGCAGGTTTCGCACGTCAACGCATCCTAGGGGTAACTCCTTTGTAACACAATGCGTTATCACCTTGGCGCAGCCGGCGAAAAATTTTCTATCCGGAAGTCCACATCTCACCGACACTAGGTGTGAGTATTGAACACGCGACATCCCGCGCGTGCAAAGGGTGGCCTGCCTTTGGCGTGTGTGCTATAAATTTCTGAACCGAGTTTCCGGACCAAGGACCGGCCTAAGACAAGTGCCTTTCATCAATTTTCCCGCGCGCGAAATTAATTGTAAGCTGGTGTACTACGGTCCCGGCCTGGGCGGAAAGACCGCCAACCTGCAATGGATCTACGACCACACCGGGCAAAACCAGAAAGGGAAAATGGTTTCCCTGGCCACCGAGACCGATCGCACCTTGTTCTTCGATTTTCTTCCGCTCGATCTAGGCACGGTGCGCGGCTTCAAGACCAGGTTTCACCTTTACACGGTTCCCGGACAGGTTTTCTACGAAGCCAGCCGCAAGCTCATCTTGAAGGGTGCAGACGGCGTCGTCTTTGTCGCAGATTCCCAAGAAGAGCGCCTGGATGCGAATTTTGAGACGATGGAGAACCTGCAAGAACATTTGAAAGAGCACAACCTCAAGTTCGATACCATTCCCTATGTCTTGCAACTAAACAAGCGGGATTTACCGAACGCCCTGCCGGTCCCCGATCTAACCAAACAGCTACAGCGCAAGGGTGAGCCGGTGCTAGAAGGCGTAGCCGTAACGGGGCAAGGCGTATTCGAGACCTTGAAAGAATTGGCGAAGCTGGTCCTGGCGGAGCTAAAAAAGAGCGGCTAGACTCTCAATTTCCCCAGATTTTCATTCACGTTTTCAACGAAAACCATATTTCGACCGGCATGGCCACAGGAGCGGGCGCGCCGTCCTTCCCTAGCGCTGGGCGGAATTTCCACTCCCTTACGCTTTCGATAGCTTTCTCGGAAAATCCATAGCCTGCACCCTTCGTCACGCCGATGTTTACGGCATTTCCTGCGGTTGAGACCGTCACTGACAAAATGACAGGTGTGGACGAAATACCGGCTTTAATCCCTTTTTCAGAATCCATGGGAATCGGACCCTAGGTGCATACCGGCACGGTGACCCCATTTCGCGCCCGCGCGCGCCGGAGGCCCGGCTTGGGCGTCCAAACCCGCGGGGCTGAGTACATCCATGAGGTGCCCGTGACGATCGCCGCAACGCCCCAGACCTCGCCCATTCGCTCAGCCCTTCAGCTAGAGCCGACGTCTTCGGCTGTCAGCTTAGAATCCGCCAATTCCGCGTGGTCGAGAAGCCGGAAACTTTCCATCGATCATCTGGAAATCGGCCACCGCCACCGATTTCGTTTCGCTCTCGCAGACCTCTACCGCCAACTGACTCGCGATGGGGTCAAGATTCACTTTCTCAGCCGCGGCAAGGGCTGCCAGAGCGCACCGAACAAAGCCTAGCAAGATCCAAAAGGAAAACCATCTTCAAGTCCAGCTTGCTATGTGCCTCCACCGCCTAGGAAATCAGCGGGGTTACGCGAAGCTGGCTAGCGCCGAAGAATCGGTCTCAAATGTAGGGATGGCTTCGACCAGGCGCGTCACCGTCAGTGCATCGCGCACGCGGCCGTGGCCGCACACCAGGTGCAGCGCGCCGCCCTCTCGCGCCAGCTGAATCGAGCTGCGCACCAGCGACGAAATACCCGAACTGTCGATCTGCGGCACGCCATTCAGGTTGACCACCACTTTGCGCCCACCGGCCTGCACCACCGATTGCAGCAGTTCGGTCAGCTGTTCACTAGGCTCGCCGATGGTCAGCCGGCCGTGGACCTCCAGGGTGTGGATGCCGTTCGCTTCATGCACGGCAATTTCCATGGGCAGACGTTCGGTCATTGGGATGTCTCTCTCATGGAATGTTTGACGCCAGCGTGTTCGAAGAAAATTACGCCGCAACGATTTACTAGGATACTCCGGAGCTTCCCTCAAGGGAACAACCCGCGCGAGAAAAACTCATCTGCTGCCAGGCCCCACCTTCGCTGTCGGACGCCAGCACGGCATTATACGATGATGGCCCTGCGAGACAAGTAGCACCTGCTGAATACCGTTCCCCGATCCGGGGAATCGATTGACAGCTTCTTGGATTGGACGGACAGTAATAGACCAGCGTAGAGGTAGAAACGGAGTCCGGAGACGTGCTTCGCCACATTCCATTCTTTCCGCTCAAGACCCTGGCCATTCTCGCCGGCGTGCTTTGCTTCGCGCAGCCCGATGTTCTCCGAGCGCAACGCATTACCCCACCTGCGGTGCTTGGCAAGACTACGAATCCGGATATCAGTGGCCAAATCAGCGTTCGCATACAACAAGACACCGGCTCGCCGTTTGTCAGCCCGCTCACCGCCACGCTACGCTCGGTGGACATGTCGGTCAATCTGACCGGCGACTTCAAGCAAGCCGGGCAAACTGCCTTTAGCGGCATCCCTTCGGGCCAATACTTGCTTGAGATTACTGCTCCGGGATATAGCACCGTACGCGAGAACGTCTCGATCAACTTCAGCGGGCAAGTCCAAAATATCGTGGTGGCCATGATTCCGGAGGGCTCGGTCGACCTATCGCGCACGCCCTCAGGTGGAGTCGTAGCTCCCAAAGCGATCAAGGAAACCGAGAAAGGTCTTCACGCTTTACAACTCGGGAAGCTCGACGAAACTCAAACGCACTTGACGCGCGCGCTCGCCCTGGCCCCGAATTTCGCCGACGGCAATTATTTGATGGGCGTGCTCCTTTTGCAGCAGAAAGAGTCGGGCAAGGCGCTAACCTACCTGCAAAAGGCCGTGGACCTGGCGCCCAACCATGCGCCGGCATGGTTGGCGCTCGGCCAGGCTGCCTATCTTCAACGCGATTATGCGCGCGCCACCGCATCGCTGGAACAATCTCTCCGCGAACAACCGCGCGCCCCGCAGGCAGTCCTAGCGCAACAGCTGATCGCACGCATGCACGACTCGACTCAGTCCCAAGCGGACCAACTGGCCCCGGGAGCAAACGTCTCTGCCGCCGATCCTGCCAGTCACAATGCGCCGGCCAACGCCCGTAATCCCGCCCCGCTACCCGACTTGCCGGCGCTAGCGCCCGTCACCGAAACCAACTGGATACCGCCCGATATCGATCAAGAAAAGCTCGTTTTAGACTCCGGCGCCTCCTGCCATCTGGACGAAGTGCTCCAGGCGACCGGCGATCGGGTCAAGGAACTGGTCGAAAATGTGGACCGTTTCACCGCCACAGAAAAAGTCGAGCATTACAGCCTGAGCCCTCTCGGCCTGCAAGTCTCCAAGGAAACCATAAAGTTTGACTATATGGTGGAGATCCGCCCGTTCGGCGCTCACGATTTGGATGTACAGGAATACCGCAATGGATCGGTTTCCGCCCAGCAATTCCCAGGACATATCGGCACCATCGGTCTTCCCACGCTGGCGCTCGTTTTCCATCCTTACTTCCAGGAGAAATATGAATTTTCCTGCGAGGGCCGCGGAGCGTGGCGTGGCGAGCCCGCTTGGATGGTCCATTTCCAGCAGCGCACCGACCGTAAGAGCGCAACGCTCATCTATCGTGTGGGCGGCAAGTCGTTTGCTGTAGGGTTGAAGGGTCGGGCGTGGATTGGCACGACCAGCTCTCAAATCCTGGCCATCGAAACAGATACGATGCGCCCGGTGCCTGAGATTCGCCTGGTGCGCGATCATCAACTCATCGAATACGGGCCGGTTGACTTTCGAAATGACACTCTGCACCTGTGGCTGCCGAAAAGCGCGGATTGGTACAGCTCACTCTCGGGGCAGCGCTATCACCGGCGTCACACCTTCAGCCATTTCTTGTTGTTCTCGGTCGAGGACCAGCAGAAGATCGGCAAGCCCAAGGAACCCGTCGAGCCGCCAGCGCCCACGTTATAGATCGCGGCTTGCTCCCTTGTTTCCACTATCAGAAAAATCAATTCTGCCGATGCAAATTTCAAAGCGTCTGTTCTCCACGCCGTAAGTATAATCTCGCTCGACAACGCGATTTGGCCCCCGAATTAAGCGGCTGGTAACCGGGAAGCGGTCATTTTTGTGTGACCCGAGCCGTCCATCACTCGAAGCGGAGCGGACATAACTTATGAAGCAGCTGGTATGGAAGTGCTGTCGTTTCTTGGCCATGCTGCTGCTGCTGCTCTCCCCAGTTCCTGTACTGGCCCAACAGACGGCCCCCTCCCCCGCTTCTTTGAACGACAAACTCGCCCAGCTCGATCAGCGCGTCACCGCCGCGCAGTCTTCGGCAGACAATTCCTGGATGCTGGTCAGCGCCGCTCTGGTCCTGCTGATGACCGGCCCGGGCTTGGCGCTTTTCTATGGCGGCCTGGTGCGCCGCAAGAACATGCTGGCCATCATGATGCAAAGTTTCATGCTCATGGCGGTGATCTCCGTCTTGTGGGCCTTGGTGGGCTATAGCCTGGCATTTGGCGGAAATGGTCCGGTCATCGGCGGGTTCGAGCATGCGTTTTTGCGCGGGGTCGGCGCCGAACCGAATCCCGATTACGCCGGCACCATTCCGCAGGCCACCTTCATGATTTATCAGTTGATGTTTGCCATCATCACGCCGGCGCTAATCACCGGTGCGACGGCGGAACGCATGAAGTTCAGCGGCACGGTGCTTTTTCTGACCTTGTGGTTCCTGGTCGTGTATGCGCCCTTGGCCCACATGGTATGGGGCAAAGGCGGATTCCTGAACGCCTCTCTGGGTGGGAAGTTCCCTACCTTGGATTTCGCCGGCGGAACGGTGGTGCATATCAGCTCCGGGGTCTCCGCCCTGGTCTGCGCGTTGTATCTGGGAAAACGCACGGGCTTCCCCAAACAGCCCATGCCGCCGCACAGTCTGGTGCTCAGCTTTGTGGGCGCGTGCCTGTTGTGGGTGGGGTGGTTCGGTTTTAACGCTGGCAGTGCCTTAGCGGCCAGTTCCCTGGCGACCAGCGCGTTTGTTGCCACGCACTTTGCAACCGCGGCCGCCGCCATCAGCTGGAGCCTAGCGGAATGGATCAAGAACGGTCGCGCCAGTGCCCTCGGTGCGATTTCTGGCGCGGTCGCAGGACTTGTCGCTATCACTCCCGCCGCCGGCTTCGTAGGTCCCATGCCAGCCCTGGTTATTGGATTTATCGCCGGCTTGGTTTGCTACTTCATGGTCACCAAGGTGAAGTCGATCTTCGGCTACGACGATGCTCTCGACGCTTTTGGGGTACACGGCGCCGGCGGCACGATCGGCGCGCTGCTCACCGGCGTTTTTGCGCAGCAGGTCGTCAATCCAATTTTCGGCGCGGGCAAGCCCACGGGCGGATTGGACGGTCACTGGGCGCAGGTGGGCAACCAGCTCGTCGGCGTCCTGGTGGCCTGGGGTTTGGCGCTGGTGGGCACCCTTATCCTGCTTAAAATCACCGACCTGATCACCGGCGTGCGGGTGACCCCCGAGCAGGAGATTGAAGGTTTGGACATTACGCAACACGGTGAAGAGGCTTACAACCTCGAACTCTAACGTAGACTACAGAGGGTTCGAGCACGGCGAGCTGTCCGCGCCAATCGAAAGATTGGCGCTCCAACTCAAGCCAAGCCGGGTCGCTTCAGAGATCACGGCGCGAAGTTAGAATGCGGGAGCGCAAATTTTCATGATGAAACTTGAGGCCATCATTCAGCCCTCGCGATTTGAATCCGTGAAAGACGCCTTGCGTGAAGCGGGCATCGAAGGCATGACGGTAACCGAAGTGCGCGGCCATGGCCGCCAGAAGGGCCACACCGAGGTATACCGCGGCCGCGAATACACTGTCGATCTCCTGCCCAAAATAAAGCTCGAAATGGTGCTGCCAGACAAGCTTGTAAATACCGTTGTAGACACGATCCTAAAGGCCGCGAAGACAGGAAAGATCGGCGACGGTAAAATATTTTTGTCCAGGGTTGACGAAGCAATTCGGATCCGCAACGAAGAACGCGGTGAAAACGCGCTCTAATGACGACCGCCGCCCGTTCAGGTCTCCATTCGATCCATCAACCCGTTACCGCTATGCAAGGATCTCTTACTCCCCTGTCGGTCCTCGGCCCGCAAGCCGACGACGAACGACAACGCATCCAGCAACAGTTCGATTCCGGTGTGAGCGCGAGAGAAACGGTGCTGTCGTTGTGCGCCCTGGCGGACCAGGACATCCAGCAGGTGTTTGCCGAAACCCTTCGGATCCACAACGTTCCTTCCTCCGGCTTGTGTCTGGTGGCCTTGGGCGGATACGGCCGCCGCCTTCTTTTCCCTTATTCCGACCTCGATATATTGTTTCTGTTCGGCAACGAAAAGGCCGAGCAGACATTCCGGCCGCTGATCTCCGATTTTTCCCGCACCTTATGGGACCTCGGCTTTCGGGTTAGCTCCGCGGGCCGCACGCTCGAGGAATGTAAACGCATTGAAGAAGACAACGTGGAATTTCATCTGGCGCTCCTGGACCGCCGTTTTCTTGCTGGTGATGCGGAGCTGTTCGAGCGCCTGGATGACAAAATCCTGCCTGGCTCAGAAAAGCAGGCGCGGCCGTTTCTTCTCGCGCAACTTCACAAGCTCACTAAAGATCGCCTGACCCGCTACGGCAACACCATATTTCATTTGGAACCCAACGTGAAAGAAGCCCCTGGTGGGCTGCGCGACTACCAAGCTGCCATTTGGCTGCGCCACATCGCCGGCGAAAAAAAGGAATTGCTGAACATCAGCGCTGCCGAAGAAGAAATGGCATCCGGCGCCGTCGATTTTCTCAGCGCCATCCGTTGTTTCCTGCATTACAGCAACGGGCGAAACGACAATACCCTCACCTACGAATTGCAAGCCGCCGCGGCCGAGCGATCACTGGGAGTTGCCGACGGAATACCCCGCAACGCTGCGGAATGGATGCGCCTGTATTTCCGCCACGCGCGCATGCTGAATCGTTTGTTGCTGCGCTATCTGGAACAGAAAGCGATTGTGCCGCAATCGCTGCGCCAACGTCTGTTTAGCGCCGCCCGCGGTCCCAAATTCGAGCCCAGTAACGGCAAGCCTTTCGGCGTGCGCGACGGCTTGTTTGAAGTGCTGAACCAGACCGCACTGTCGGATCGCGCCCTGATTTTCTCGCTGTTCACGGCGGCCGCACATTCGGGCGTGCCACTGAGCCGTCAAGCCGAGCGCTGTATCGCCTACATCATGCAGCACCCGGAACTCCCGGTGCGCAATGCCACCGTCACCTGGCCGGTGCTGCGCGAAATTCTGGGCGCCGACTATCCCGGCCTCGCGCTGCGCCCGATGCAGCGTCTGGGCCTGCTCACCGAAATTTTGCCGGAGTTTAGCCGCATCGATTCGCTGGTGGTGCGCGATTTTTATCATCGCTACACCGTCGACGAACATTCACTGCGTACCATCGAGCACTTGCAGGAACTAGCGGCTCCGCCCGACGAGCAAGGCGCTCATTTTGAGCCGCTCTGGAAGACCGTGGAACGCCGCGATCTGCTGATTCTTGCGATGCTGCTTCACGATGTGGGCAAAGGCATGCCGGCGGAGAACCATGTGGCCGGAAGCCGGGAAGCGCTGGCCACTGCGGCCAAGAGGTTGCAACTGTCGGAGGAAGAAACCACCGAAGTTCATTTTTTGATCGAGCACCATCTCGACATGTCCGCCACGGTGCAGCGCCGCGACATTTTCGATCCATCTACGATCTCTTCGTTTGCTTTGTCGGTCGTAAACCAGGAACGTTTGCAGCGGCTTTGCCTTTTAACCTACGCGGACATTCACGCCGTAAATCCCGAAGCGCTCACACCATGGAAAGCCGACATGCTGTGGCAGCTGTTTGTGGCCACCTCGAACCACTTCAGCCGTACACTGGACCGCGACCGCCTGCACGCTCACGACGAAGTTTCCTTGCTCGAGCAGGTTCGCGCGCAGTTCGCAGGCTCGAGCACCGAACAAATCGAGCGCTTCCTCGAAGGTTTCCCCCGCCGTTATCTCGCGGTCCATTCCGCCAGCGAAATCGCTGCACAAATGGCCATGTATCAAAGGCTGCCGACCGAGCCGGTGCAGACCGAATTGCACTCCACCGGCCACGCGTTTTCGCTGACGCTGCTCACCGCCGACCGTCCCGCGCTATTCGCAACCATCGCAGGCGTCCTGGCCGGCTGGGGCATGAACATCATCAAAGCGGACGCCTTCGCGAACGCAGCAGGAGTGGTGCTGGATACCTTCCACTTCGCTGACCTGCATCGCACGCTGGAGCTGAATCCTACGGAGATCGATCGATTCCGGCGTAGCCTGGCCGATGTGGTAAGCGGGAAAGCTCCGCTGGAGCCCTTGCTGCAAGGCCGCGATAGTGCCAGCCGCGCGCGCCCCCCGAAGGTCACCGTCGAAACACAAATCAGCTTCGACGACGCTTCCTCGACGCACAGCACACTTCTGGAAATAGTTGCCCAAGATCGCCCGGGGCTACTCTACGACGTAGGGTCCACCTTAGCCTCGCTGGGCTGCAACATCGAAGTCGCGCTCATCGACACCGAAGGACAAAAAGTGATCGACGTCTTTTACCTGACGGATCAAGGCAAAAAACTCGGGATCGATAAGCAGAATTTACTTCGCCAGGCACTCCGGGAAAAATTAGGGTAGTTTAGAGACGCGTTCCCTCCCTTACCTGTACCGGTTCTTCCTTCGTCACGATGGTTACCGCACTTTTTTCCGCTTGGTAACTTCTGTTTTTTGGGCGGACGTTCTAGCTGGTGATCCACGTTAGCCGCTTCGCGCCGACCCAACTACAGAACGCGGTGCGGCGGTATCGCAGATTTTGCGCCAGGGCCGGTTCTCAGGTGATGGGATATCGATAAGCTGCGTTTTCGTCGGCGCGCAGTCCAATGAACTTCCGCAATGAGAAATCCGGACGCTCCGGCCGATTGGTGACCGCGAATAGGGCGCGACCGGAGCGTTCGGTGAGTCCGCGGATAGTACGTAAAATAGCGCTACCATTCGTGAAAGGATGTTATTTGGTTAGGATACCGACCAAGACCTTGCGCCGGTCATCATCGTGGTTTTTTGGGAAATCAGATCAGGGACGCCAGTATTTCATGACCGCTGAATAGTCCAGATCTTCTTTGGCAGCCGCTTTCACCTTGCCGTAGGTTTCGCGTGCGGCCATCGTGGCCGGTAAGGTCACTCCCAGTTCCCTGGCGAGATCGAGCGCCAGGCTGATGTCCTTATACATCAGCCGCAGTGGAAAGCTGGGCGCGTATTCGCCTTTGAGAAGATGGGGAGCCTTGATGTCCAGAACGCCCGATCGCGCCATGCTCGACTGCATGACTTCGATCAAACTTTCTCCTTGGAGGCCCGCTGCGGTGACCAGTGCCAGCGCTTCGGCCAACGCTTCCACTTGTAGCGCGAGGATCGAGTTCATGGCCAGCTTGATGGTCTGCCCCGCGCCGTTTGGGCCGAGAAGAAACCACTTCTTGCCTAGCACACCGATGATCGGCTCGACCGCCTTCACCGTTTCCGCGTCTCCCCCCATCATGAAGACCAGCTCGCCTTTTTTGGCGCCCCAGTCGCCGCCGGTTACCGGAGCATCCAGAAATCGCACACCCTTTTCCGCGCAAGCCGCGGCGATTTTTCGCGCCAGGTCCGGCGAAACAGTGCTGGAGTCAATGTAGATACTCCCCGACTTAAGAGCCGGAAGTGCTGCGTCCTGTTGAGCTACGCCCGCGGCCCCGCCCTTGTTTGCATTCGAGCCCCACAGCACTTCCTCGAGTGCCGGGGGATCGCTCACGATCGTCAACAGCACGTCGGCGCCTGCCGCGACCTCTCTCGGCGACTTCGCGAGCGTGGCGCCGGCGGCAACCAGTTCGTCCGCACGGGAGGGGGTACGATTCCAAACCGTCAAGGGATGTCCCGCTTTCAACAAGTTCATGCCCATGGGGCGGCCCATCAGACCAAGACCAATCAAACCAACTTTCGCTTTGCTGCTGGACGGGGATTCCACGATGCCTCCTTTGGTCATTGCCAATGACTGCCTTCGTCGTACGCGGTCTTACTGGTTCTAGAATGAGCACAGCAATTGTATCTGATGGCAGCTCGGAAATGGCTCCGGAGGGATAGGCGCGGAACTTAGGCGGGCTTGGGGCGGGGGCGCAACGCGAGCATCGATTTCGGGTCGTTTGAAGAAGGATGATCGCTGGCGCTTCGAGGTTCCGATTCTGGATGCACCGCTGGCTTATTCGCAGGTTTTTGGTGCAAGGTACGTAGCCCCGCGGTTTTCGACGCGGCGTCGATTGGCGCGTTCCCGGAACCGGAATCCGCGAGCGGCTCGCTGCGCTCTTCAAGTCGCACTATGTATTGGTAAGGAATCTCCCAGCGAAACTGCTTCATTTGGCCGTGCTGCTCCAAATGTTGTTCGAGAAAGATCGAACGGCCGGAGTCGGCGACGAGCGTTCCCGAAGCAGGTAGAAGGATGTCGCCGGCGCGGTATTGCACCTCGACCCTGCGCCCGAGAAAGGCGGAGTAGCGGGCCATACGGAAGCAAGTTTCGCGTCCAGAATCGGGACGCTCAATAGCACCAAAGTACTGGACGGATAGTATGTCTAGCGGCCAGCGTTCTTTCCGTACGCGGGCAATACAACGCGAATAGGTTTATCCGCTCGGTACCCATGACTTTAGAAGCTGAAGCGCGCTCCTGCTCGTAATCTCGGCCGCGCAAACCGTGGCGTGAATCCAATCTTGACATTTTCCGAGGGCGGGCTATTGTCTCCTCCGGGTTGGACGCGCGAAGGAGAATTCATGATTCGTAGATGGTTCGGTACGTTCATTTGGTGCGCAGCAGTGTTCGTTCCCGGAGCGGTATCCGCTCAGCAGGTCACGGGCAAGACGGTGGTGCTAAAGGCCGCGCGCCTGTTTGACGGCAAGAGCGATGCGCTGGTCACGCCGGGACTGGTGGTGGTGACGGACGGAAAAATAACTGCCGTTGGGGGTAACGCCACCGTCCCCGCGGGAGCCACGGTTATCGATCTTGGCGACGCGACATTGTTGCCGGGATTCATCGACGCACATACCCACGAAACGGGGATGAATTCCAACGACTTCAAGCAGCGCGAACTGGACGGGCTGCAAAAAACGATCGCGGAGCAAACGCTGGATGCTACCGCCAACGTGCGCGTCACGTTGATGGCCGGTTTCACCACCGTGCGCGACGTCGGCTCGCATGATTTTATGGACGTTGGCATGCGCAATGCCATTCGCGACGGCGTGGTACCGGGGCCGCGCATGATCGTTTCCGGTTACGCGATCGGGGCCACCGGCGGACACTGCGACGGTTCGGATGGATTTCGCCCCGGACTTTTTGGAAGCGAAACCGGACCCCTGCAGGGGGTCATCAATGGTGCGGACCAGGCCCGCTATGCAGTGCGATTGATGCACAAATATGGCGCTTCGGTGATCAAGGCCTGCGCCAGCGGCGGTGTACTATCTCCCACCGATGATGTGGACACTCCGCAACTGACGCAGGAAGAGCTCAATGCCATTGTCGATGAAGCGCACGCGCTGCGGCTCAAAGTGGCTACGCATTGCCACGGCGCCGAGGCTGCAAAACGCGCGGTCCGCGCCGGCGTCGACTCCATCGAGCACGGGACCTTTCTGGATGACCAGGCGCTGGACATGATGAAGCAACAGGGAACCTATCTGGTACCGACGCTCATGGCGGTGCAAGGCTTGCAGGAGCAACTCGACAAAGGCATTTATATTCCGCCGGCTATTTCCCTCAAAGCACAATTGGCCATCGCGCATATTCGCAAGACATTTCAGACGGCCTTGGGCAAGGGCGTTCACATTGGCCTCGGCACCGACGCGGCAGTCTATCCCCACGGCCGCAATGCCGAGGAATTTCACCAGATGGTTGATCTGGGTATGAAACCGATCGATGCCTTGAAAGCGGGAACGTCGTCGGATGCGGAACTGCTCGGACTAGCCGACAAAATCGGGACGCTGGAGCCCAACAAATTAGCTGACGTTGTCGCGGTCCCCGGCAATCCGGTTGAGAATATTCGCCAGACCGAACACGTCGCGTTCGTGATGAAGGAAGGTATAATTTATCGCAACGATCGAGGCGCAACGGCAAAGTAGCGGCGTCGCGGGAGTTCCCCGCATCGCTGTCCAAGGCCAGAGGGAGTGCCGGGTATGGCAGAACTAGCGAGCACGGTTGGATCCGGATTTGCTGACTATTTCGAGAAAGTTGGCGCCCAGCTCCACAAATGGGTTGACCCATTGGCCGAAGAACAATTCTGGAAAAATCCGTTTACGTATGGAAACGATATCGGGCATCTAGTTCTGCACTTGACCGGAAATCTGAACTATTACCTCGGCGCGAGAATGGCAGCCAGCGGCTACGTTCGCGATCGCGACCGCGAATTTGCGGAGGCGGCTCGCCCCAGCAAGCCCCAGGTGCTCCACAGTTTCGACCTAGCCATTGCGCTCGCCGCCGAGACCGCCCGGAAACAATCCTCCGACGATTGGAGCCAGGAATATTCCGCGGAACGCAGCACCTCGAAGAACCGCTTCGCCATGATGCTGGACTGCGCGGCCCACGCCGATCATCACCTAGGGCAAATTATTAATTTGAGTCGCGAGTTATCGCGCGGCTCCGGTGCGCAAGCGGCCTCGCATAACTGAGGAGATCGCGGCCGGCTTCCTGTTTAGGTCGGTTTCCGATCGATTGCAGCGGCGCTGCATCGCCCCAGCTTGGCAATCAAGCCAGCGCCAGAGCGCTACTCGGACTCGTCTACCGTATCCTTCCGGATAAAGGCTCGCTCTATACTAAGTTTCCAACTTAAATCGCGATGACGCCAGGCGATACAAACGGCGCCACACCAATCGATTAATCAACACCACCACGGTGGCCATAATCAGCGTCGAGGCTAGCAGCACATCGAAGCGCCCGGCA
>Ga0182024_10001163_pt1 | contig 68207 bp, 51 predicted proteins | sample P32metaG_FD_120480 | JGI IMG/M metagenome (GOLD analysis project Ga0182024, IMG submission 120480) | Permafrost microbial communities from Stordalen Mire, Sweden - P3-2 metaG (Illumina Assembly) | ecosystem: Environmental > Terrestrial > Soil > Wetlands > Permafrost | place: Sweden: Stordalen...
CGCGGATCCTTCGACTCACCACCCCCAGACTGAAAAGCGTCTGGGGCCCCGTTCGCTCAGGATGACACCCCGTTTGGGGAAATTTGGGACTGTCAAATTATGATGCGAACTTTTGGGACACCACACTAGGGACAAGTGTAGAGCCAAGGGCGCGCGGCAAGTTATGGGCAGAATTCAGAAGAGATCGGGAATGGTATGGAAGGCGATGCGGGTGGGGGCGGCTTTGAAGGCGGTGAGCATGGTGGCCGGGGCCAGAGTGCTGAGACCGTACTTGTTGTTCAGCTGGTCCATTGCGGCTAGCAAGCGCGTACGGTTCAGCTCGTCCTCGGTGCCTTCAAAGAGGTTGAGCGTGTGCAGGCGGTTAGGGACGAGGCCATTGAGATGGACACCGATGAAATAGGGATGCTCGAACGCGGGCCCTGAGGGGCGGCTGGCCCACAAGCGGGAGAGCGCGGCAATGAGCGTTGGGTTGTCCTGACATTCGCTCAGCTTCAACTCGCTCTTCCATCCGCGGGTGGGCGTGCCAAAGTTGCTGATCGGCACGCCTTCCCCGTGCGGGGTAGCAAAGCCGATGGCCAGACCGATGCTGCTGGCCCACAAGCCGCCGGCGCGCAGGCGCATGGCCGCCTTGTGGAGCAGCTTGTGGGCCACAGCCCAGGCCTTCTCAGGCGTGCGCATCTCGGGAGCCAGCACGTGCTGATGGCTCAGGGATTTGAGATGCTCGGTCTCGGACATGTCGAAGTCCTCGCCGCGGAGCCAGTGCCACAGCCGCTCACCCCACACCGAGCCCCAAAGCTCGCCGGCCTGCTCACAGTTGAGGGCCATTAGCTCTTCCATGGTGCGGATGCCTTTGTCGTTCAGACGCTTTTCAGTGCGGGCGCCGATGCCGGGCAGGTCGCGGAGGGTGAGCTGGCGCAAGGCTTCGGGCAGGATGTCGAGCGGGAGCGCTACCAGGCCGTTGGGCTTCTCCATGTCGCTGGCAACCTTGGCCAGATACCGGTTGGTAGCGAGCCCGACGGAACTGCGCAGCATGGGGCCGACCCGCTCAAGAATGCGCGCCTTGACGCGGCGGCCCAGCTCCAGAGCCGCAAGCAGAGGACGCTCGCGGCCCATCAGGCGACAGGCCATTTCGTCGATGGAAAGCACGGCGGTCACAGGCAGGCAGCTTTCGACAGCCTCGACGATGCGGTGATGGTAGTCCACGTAGATCTCGTGGCGGGCCTCGACGAGCACCAGGCCGGGACACAGGCGCTTGGCGTCGGCAACGACGGTTCCGGTCTTGACACCGAATGCTTTGGCCTCGTAACTGGCGGCAATGCAGACAGTTGTGTCGGCCATCATGGGGACAATGCCCACCGGGCGGCCGCGCAGCTCGGGACGGACTTCCTGCTCGACGGAGGCAAAGTAGGAGTTCAAATCGACGAAGAGCCAATTAAGCTCCTGCCCCGGAGCCTGATCGCGCGCAGGGGCGCTTTCTGGCTCCTTTGCGGTAGACTCGGCTTCCCATTTCGGGGAATGGAGCTCGGTGGGGCCTTGGTTGATTATTGGGTTCAGCGCCGGATTGGGATTGGTCGCCACCTCAGATTATTTTCGCCCTATATTCGCCAAATAACAAGTGGGATTTGGCGAAATTTGGCCGATGTTAAGCTTGTAGGGGCGAGAATTCGTCTAACGGAATGGCCGTGTGTTCGACCGGGATGTTCACTTCGCTACAGATTTTCTGGGTTTCTTGCAGATAGGGTTGATGACCATGCACTTGGTACATTGGTTTGCGGTCCACGAAATCATCCTCGCGCTGCTGGTTACGGCGGGCGTGGGCGTGCTAATCATCAGCTGCGTGGGATGCTCGAACTGCCCCAGCCGGGACAAGGACGACATCTTCCGGCGGCGCGATCTGTAGTCGATTGCGGCTCGCTGCTTTCCCTGAACCGGAAAACTGAAAAGTGAACTTCAAGGCTTGACAGATTGCATGCTTCCGGAATTCCTTCGTGTACAGGTTGCTGATATTTAGCGGGTTTAGATCAGGCTCCTCAACCTCACTCCGAAGCGCGAAAAACTATGCACGGGTTGGCCATCTGGCTCCCGGTGTGTGGTGCCCACAGAAGAGCTCATTGGAAAAGGCCCGGACTGCAAAGTCCGGGCCTTTCCTTATTCAATGCCGGCGCAGCAAATGCAGGCGGCAAGTGAGAATCAGCGCAGCACCTCGAAGGTAAGGGTCGTCGTGTGGGTAATGCCTCCGCCGGCGCCCGTGATCGTAATCGCGTGGGTGCCGGTTGGGGCTGTTCTAGATACGGTCAGAGTGAAATGGGATGTGCCGGAACCTGTGATGGAGGCGGGACTGAAGCTTCCTGTCACACCTGTGGGCACGCCTGTAGCAGACAAGGCAACCGCCGAGTCAAAGCCGCCGGAGACAGCTATGGTGACGACCGCAAACCCGCTCTGACCCTGGTCCAGAGATCCTGAAGTGGGCGAGACGGCGATGGTGAAGGCGCCAACCGCCGGCGCGGTTACAGTGAGCGAGACGGTCGTCTTCTGCGTGACTCCGCCGCCAGTGCCCGTTATCGTGATGGTGTAGGTACCGGCCACTGTGGTTGAGGCCACTGCCATGGTCAAGGTGGACGTGCCACCCGGAGCCGCGATCGATGTGGCGCTGAGGCTGAGGGTGACACCGGCCGGCTGGCCGCTCGCAGTCAAGGCAACCGTCGAGTCGAACCCGCCAATCGCGCTGGTTGTGATGGTGGAAGCGCCGCTGCTGCCCTGCACTACGGAGACAGAAGCAGGCGAGGCGGAGATGGTAAAGGTAGGCGATGCCGCCGTTGGAGCAAGGGCATCGATCAGGCCAATCCCGTTCGGACTGCCCCAGCCAGTCACCAGATCGTAGCCGGTTACTGCGGAAAAGCTGCCGGATGTGCCGCTGGTGATGTCGTGGAAGTCCGTGGCATAGCTTGAGCTGATACCGATGGGGTAGATGGTTGGGTTGAGGAAACCGATGGTCGGTTCACCGTTCTCCGCCAACTGCTGGTTGACCAGGGCAGTGTAGCCGGCCCACATGGGCGTGGCGAAGCTGGTGCCGCCGAACTCGTTCGCCAGGCAGGCCGTCTGGTTGGCACACGTGTAGAACGTGAAATTCGCGTTTGCCGATACGTCCGGACCGTTGCGAAGGGTCGTCGAACCCTTGTTGCTCGAGTTGATGACGCCGGAGAGCTGCTGCCACGAGGGAATTGCGATTCCGTCCGGCGAGATGCCGCCGCCGCTATCTGTCCAGGCGGTTTCCGACTTCCAAGGGCCTGCCGCGCTGGCGGTAATCAAGTCCGTGCCGCCGACGGAAACGACAAACGCATTGTCCGCCGGCCAGGCCTCATTGCTCGCCGACCACGTGGAACTATCGCCAGACGCAGCGAAGAAGTTCTGGCCTTGAGCCGCCATCTTCTCGAAGTATGGGTTGAGGGTGGCAGGGTCCGCGGGTGTCCAGCCCCATGAACAGCCAATCGTGGCGGGCAGGGGATTGTGGGTTGTCATGGCGCTGATGATTGCGGTGTCGACGGACCCGATGTACATCACCAGACTTGACAGCCCCGGCGCCATCCCAATGGCCTGGGTCATGTCGAGAGTCTGTTCTGTGTCGTCGCATTCACCACCGGCTCGTGTATCCAGGCAGGACGTACTGGTCCCGTCGGTGGAGAGGAGGGTAATCGGGACATTGTTGGTTTGCCCGACGTTCTTAAAATAGGTGGTCAAGTCGGCCAGGTCGGTGCCCAAAAACTCGAACAATCCGAGGTTCTGGCCGGCGCCGGTCAGGGCTGTTCCGCCATAGTAGGCCGCGCGCATGTCGCTGCCCAAAAACGAAGCCGACGGGCCGGAGCCGGTAGTGGCATGGGAGACGACGTCCTTCACATCGATACCATGGGCAGCCGCATAGTCGGACTTCTTCTCCAACATGGGATGTGGAATGGAGTAGTTGTCCAGACCCGAGATATGCCAGAGCGGGATCGACAAGTCTGTAACCGGCTCGCGGTCGGGCGCGTAAAAGGTACGGCTCTCCGTGGGGTGCTGGTAGGTACGCATGGTTACATGGAATGCAGTCTCGATGGCTGAAACGGGGCCTTTGATCTGCACGTCCATGCCATCGCGTGTTCCACCAACGACCGCGAAGCCGTTGGCCTTTAGGAAACTAACCACGGCGTCGTAGTCAGCCTGGGTGGGTCCGAATCTTTGCGTGAACTCCGGCACAGTGACGAAATGCCGGTAGGAGGAGCTGGTTGGATCGTAGACTTCCTGGAGAAACGAATCCAGTCCTGCCTGATCGCGCAGAGGAAGAACCACGTCGAGGTTCATGATCTGGTCTGAAGGTAACTGACCGATGGGCTTCGCCTCGCCAGTGCGAGTCGCTTCTCGCACATGACGGGTCAAAACGGACTGCGCTTGGGAATTCGTTATCAAGACAGACACAATCGCGGTGATTGTGAGCAGAAACAGACTGATTTTCCGCACCATATTTTTCTCCTTAAAGTGGGGGGTATTTAAGGGGGGTGTCCGATTGGCTTGCACGGGCCGGGCAGCCCTTGTGTCCCCGTAGGGTATCACTGCCCTTCATGAACTGCCAGGGAAATTCGACATCGATTTTCGCTACAGGCAACTTTTGAAAGCGGGATCGGCGCTCCGGTGTGTCGTCGCCTAATACCTAAGTAACCCAGAAAACGCCTTGTCTCCCAACTGCGATTTCCCAGGAATCAAGCCCGACGCTCCTCCACGGGCCCCGCCGTTTAAGAGCGGACACCTAGCGGACAGGCAAACCCAACTCCCGCGCCGAGTGCGGATTTCAACGGCACGTTGGACCGAACGCCGAATGCGCGATTTTGTGACAGCGTACTGGACCGTTGATCACTGCTCGAACGCGCATCAGGCCACAGAACGCTCATCGATGCGGACAGCCCGGCCAGCAGCAAGGCCGCCGCTTCCCTTCTTTGAGCTGCGAGCACAGCCTTTCGACATGCTGCCGCCTTGTCTCATCTTTCTTGACAGAGATGGTCCAGCAGATCCACTCGTTGCGCGCGAGTGGGGTTATATCTTCCCAAGCCGCCCGTGCCTTCGCGTCGGACGCGAGCGCCTTTCGGAGATCAGCCGGAAGAGTATGTACGACTCCTCCTGAGATTTGAACGGTTGTCATAGAGCTATCTCGCGGGCTAAAGGATCAGGCATCTGATATGAGAGTACAACCCGGATAGGCTCTCAGACCGCGCTTCGCGGGAACCGGCCCGCTCTTGTGATTCGGGCGCAGCGGCAACAATCAGGCACAATAATCAAATGACTATCGGGGGACAAACCGATGACAATCCCCTGTCGCATGCGCAGAAAGGATGAGGTGTGCCTACTCTACTGAATCCTCGAATCGTGTCGTGGCTGGAGCGTGGCTTGCTGACGCTGCTCGCTCTTTATCTATTGCTGCACGCGATGCCGCGCGCGTGGGGCACGCTGAATACAGATTTTCCGAACTACTACACGCCCGCGCGGCTCGTGCATGAGGGGTACGATGCTACGCGGGCCTATGAGTGGGTGTGGATACAGCGCGAGAAGGACCATCGCGCCATCGACGACAGGCTCATTGGGCTAATACCGATTACGCCCTTTTCCACGCTGACGATGTTGCCGGTCAGCGGGCTTCAGCCTCTTGCCGCCAAGCACTGCTGGCTGCTGGCGAATCTTGCTTTGTTGGTTCCGCTGGTGTGGATGCTGCGCTCGATGACGGGATTGACGTATCAGCGAATCGCGCTGGTGATTGCGTTGAGCTATCCGTTGCAACGCAACCTGCTGTATGGCCAGTACTATTTGTTTCTGCTGGTACTGATCGTTGCGGCATGCTGGGCTTATCTGCATGACTGGCACGTGCTGGCCGGGGCGCTGGTGGCGCTGGCCGCGGCAACGAAAATCTTTCCGGTGCTGTTCGTGGTCTTTTTTCTTCAGCGCAGGAACTGGCGCGCTCTGATCGCGGGAGGGGTCACGGGGCTGGCAGCCGCCGCCGTGTCTGTGGCGACCTTCGGCTTGAACATGCATCGCACTTATTTACATCAGGTATTGCCGTGGGCACTTCACGGCGAAGGCCTGCCGCCCTATGCGACATCGAGTGCCTCGATTTCCAGCATTCTTCATTATCTTTTCCTCGCCGAGCCGCAATGGAATCCGCATCCGTGGCACAGCTCGCCGCTTTGCTACGCGCTGCTGCAACCGACCCTGCAGATGCTGGCGCTGGCGCCGGCGATTCTGCTCATACGCAAGGACGACCGTACGCAGGGACGGATCTTGCTGGAGTGGTCCGCACTGCTGACCGCGTCTCTTGCCATCTCGACCATACCGGCGTTGTATCTCTTTGTGCTTATGATCCTGCCGGTTTGCGTGCTCGCGGCGGAATTGCTGCGGCGCAAATGGTATGGGTGGCTGGGAGCTCTGGCGATCATCTATCTCGGCATCGGTTTGTCTATGCCTAGCCCACACAGGCAGATGGGACCGGCGATTTTGCTGTTTACGCCGCGTCTTCCGCTGATGCTTGCGCTGCTTTTGGGGCTCTATCTGCTGCTGAGCCGCGACCGTACGGAGGGGCGACTGCGGTGGGACTGGACCCAGTATGCGTGGGCGGCCGCCATGGTTGTTTCCGTGGTGCTGGGCGTGCGTTCAACACTTCAGCTGCAACGCGCGGTGCGGCAGGAGTACGCGTACCGGTTGCCGCTGGCGACGCCCGCATATTTGGATGCCGATGCAAAGCAGGCAGACGCGGGGCTTCGCTATGTGGGCTTTTTGGCAGATGGCTATCACCTGGTTGAAACGGATGGGGATGCGATATGGATCGATCCTGCTGCGGACGATGATCTTTCTTTCACCGGCGACGCGGGGCACGTGTGGGTGGAGCGGGCGCTGAGTCCGCACTCGGAGATTGTAGATGCGCGGTCGCCTTCGCGGATGGTTGTCGACGATGCGCGCGAGCCGATGCTCTCGGCGAATGGACAGAGCCTCGCGTTTGTGCGCGACGATCACGGGCGGGGGCGGCTGATGGTGCGCAATGCATTCCAATCGGAAGCAGCGACGGAAGCCGCGCTTACACCGCCATCGCTCAACATCTACGAAGCGTCGTTTGTGTCGGAGAAGAGCTATGCATTTTCCGCCGTGGAGGACGGACGTGTTCCGCAGATCTATTTGACCGATGGAGCGCTGACGAACACGGCTCTTGGGCTCGGGGTGTCGCGCTATCCGGCGCTTTCGCCGGATGGGCGCTGGCTGGCCTATAGCCATCTTGAACATGGGATGTGGAATCTCTGGGTTCGCGATCAGGAAACAGGCGCAACCCGGCGCATTGCGGACGTACCCTGCAATCAGATTCAGCCGTCGTGGGAGGATGACTCGAAGACGCTGCTCTATGGCACGGATTGCGGGCGCAGCTTGTGGTTCACGGCTGTTGCGCGGAGACGCGTTATTCCGTGAGGGGACGACTGTTCTGGCGTGGCTTTTTGGGATTTGACCGTGATAGAGAGGCTTTGATCGGCACTGACGACAATTGGGAGAGCTGCTGGAGGTGCAAAAAACAAAGATGTGTCGAAGCCGGGTGCCCGGCACTTTTTCGCCGGTTGCGGTGTCTATCTTAAATATGAGGCTGATTCTTTTCGTTTGCATGTTGTTTTCGCTTGCTTCCGCGGCAGAGGGGCAAGTGCTTTCACCAAAGCTCCCCTGTGACTTCTCCGGCCCGCTGTTGCAAACAAGCGAGGGCAGCATTGTGCGATTTAACTCGGACGAGATGAAGAAGCGTTCCACGCATAAGGTTGACCTAGATACAGGTACTTTCAAGATGCTGGACTTTCGCAGCACGGTCGTCGTTTCTGTCCTCGTCAGTGCTTCAGGCAAGGTAGTTTGCGCGGAGAGTGTGAGTGGGGGTCCGATTGCCCGCCTTCCGGTCGAGAAGGCTCTGAAGGCGTGGACCTTCAAGCCGGAAAAGCAGAACGGCAAGCCAGTAGCCTACCTTGGCCAAGGAGACTTTTTGCTCTGCAACACGGACTGCGGTAAAGAAGCCTGGGGTGTCACTCTTCTGAAGTGACTTCCTCGACCGTCTTGGCAATGGGGCCGGTTATCGAGGAAGCTGCTCACGCTCTTTGGGGGAATCTCGGCAAAAGTCCAAATTGTTTGATCGGCATTCCCTCAGAGGCCAAAGCCCGGTTGATGATGCGGCATTTGCGGCACGGCTGAAGCCGTGCCCTGGGCTGCGGAAAAAGTCGGAATCTTGGGTGGAATGAGAGAAGAACATGCCTCAGGGGCTAAAGCCCGTCGTTCATTTTCAGATGCTTGCGGCACGACTGAAGTCGTGCCCTGACACAAAACGCTTCCCGAAGAGAGTTTTTCCGCAACCTTTGGCACGGCTAAAGCCGTGCCCTTTCAAGACGCCGACCCAATCAAAGGTTCCTTAGCTTCATCCTTACTACCAGACGCGACAAGGGCGCAGCCGGTTGGCTGCGCCCTTGCTGTTGGTGCGGTGTGGTGGACTAGCTGGTGGTGTGGACGTTGCCGGTTAGGTTCTCCTCGAGAGCGGCCTGGGCGGCTGCGAGCCTCGCCGTCAATAGACGGAAGGGCGAGCAGGAGACGTAGTTGAGGCCGATCTTGTGGCAGAACTTGACGGACTCGGGATCGCCGCCGTGCTCGCCGCAGATGCCGACCTTGAGGTTGGCGCGGGTGTTGCGTCCCTTGGCGGTGGCCATCTTCACCAGCAAGCCGACGCCGGCCTGGTCAAGGGTGGCGAAGGGATCCTGTTTGAAGATGCCCAGCCGGATGTAGGCAGGCAGGAAGTTGTTGATGTCGTCGCGGCTGATGCCGTAGGTGGTCTGCGTGAGGTCGTTGGTTCCAAAGCTGAAGAACTCGGCCTCTTCGGCGATCTGGTCGGCAGTGAGAGCGGCGCGCGGCAACTCGATCATGGTTCCCACCATGTAGTCGACGGTTGCGCCCTTCTCCTTGAAGACGTCGGCGGCGATGCGCTTGACGATGGCGGATTGATTGCGCATCTCTTCAACGGAGCCGATGAGCGGGATCATGATTTCGACGTGCGGATCGCCACCGGCGTTCTTGACATCGACAGCGGCCTCGATGATGGCGCGCGCCTGCATCTCGGTGATCTCGGGGAAGGCGATGCCGAGGCGGCATCCACGCAACCCGAGCATGGGGTTCTGTTCATGCAGCTCCTCGACACGCGCCAGCAACGGGCGAAGTTCTGCGAGCTTAGGCGAGGTGGGATCGGTGTCAACGAGGTGGGAGATTTCCACCAGCAGATCTTCACGCTTGGGCAGGAACTCGTGCAGCGGAGGATCGAGCAGGCGGATGGTGACGGGCAGCGACTCCATGGTCTTGAGCAGGCCTTCGAAGTCGGCGCGCTGCATGGGCAGAAGCTGCTGGAGAGCGGCGCGGCGGTCCTTCTCGTTTTCAGCCAGGATCATGGTGCGCATGTGTCCGATGCGATCTTCGGCAAAGAACATGTGCTCGGTGCGGCAAAGGCCGATGCCTTCAGCGCCAAACAGGCGGGCATTCTTGGCGTCGCGAGGGATGTCCGCGTTTGCGCGGATCTTGAGGCGGCGGACCGGGTCGACCCAGTTCATGAACTTGACCAGATCGGGATCGTCGGGCTGAGCGTCAAGCGTCTTGAGCTTGCCTGCGATGACGCGGCCGGTGGTTCCGTCGAGGGAGATGAAGTCGCCCTCGTGGAAGGTGTGACCCTTGACGCGGAGCTCCTTCTTAGCTTCATCGACGACGCAATCGCCAGCGCCGGCGACGCAGCACTTGCCCATGCCGCGAGTGACGACGGCGGCGTGGGAGGTCATGCCGCCACGGGAGGTGAGGATGCCGGAGGCGACTTCCATGCCCGCGATGTCCTCAGGGGTGGTTTCGCCGCGGACCAGGATGATGATGGGGTAGCTGCCGTTGGCGTGACGCTTGACGGCTTCCTCGGCGGTGAAGACGATTTGGCCGACCGCCGCGCCGGGCGAGGCAGGCAGGCCGGTGGCCAGGACTTCAATCTTCTCGCCCTTTTCGACCAAGCGAGGAACGAGGAAGTCATAGAGCTGGTTGGGCTCGACGCGGAAGATGGCTTCTTCCTGGGTAATGAGGCCTTCGCGGACCATGTCGATGGCGACGCGGACAGCGGCCAGGCCGGTGCGCTTGCCGTTGCGGGTCTGGAGCATGTAAAGCTTGCCATCCTGGATGGTGAACTCGAAGTCCTGCATGTCGCGATAGTGCTTTTCGAGCTTGCCGGTGATGGCGCGCAACTGTTCGTAGACCAAGGGCATGGCGCGCTCGAGCTCGCTGATGGAGAGCGGCGTGCGGACGCCTGAGACCACGTCTTCGCCCTGGGCATTCATCAGATACTCGCCGAAGAAGACGTGCTCGCCAGTGGCGGGATTGCGGGTGAAGCCGACGCCGGTGCCTGAGCCCTCGCCCAGGTTGCCGTAGACCATGGCCTGCACGTTGACGGCTGTACCTAGCCAGTCGTCGATGCGGTTGATGCGGCGATAGGTCTTGGCGCGATCGTTCTGCCAGCTTCTGAAGACGGCATCGCGGGCCTGGACCAGTTGATCGAGCGGGCCCTGCGGAAAGTCCTTGCCGGTCTCCTTGAGGATGAGCTTCTTGTATTCGGCGATGATCTCCTGGAGCGCCTCGGGCTTGAGCTCGTAATCGAACTTGACGCCCTCGCGCACCTTGATGCCGTCGAAGATGTGCTCAAACTTTTTCTTGGGTACATCGAGGACGACGTCGCCGAACATCTGGATGAGGCGGCGATAGGAGTCATAGGCAAAGCGGGGATTGTTGCTGAGCTTGGCCAGCGCTTCGACGGCTTGATCGTTGAGGCCGAGATTGAGGATGGTGTCCATCATGCCGGGCATGGAAAACTTTGCGCCGGAGCGAACGCTGACGAGCAGGGGATTCTCGCCCGTGCCCAGTTTCTGACCCTGGAGCCTTTCCAGGTGCTCAAGCGCTTCGTGTATCTCGATGTCGATCTCGGGGCTAACGGCGCCGCGCATGTACTCGCGACAAGCCTCGGTCTGAATGGTGAATCCCGGAGGAACAGGCAAGCCGGCGTTGGTCATCTCCGCGAGGCCGGCACCTTTGCCGCCCAGCACATCCTTCATGCGGCCATTGCCGTCTGCCGCGCCGCCGCCGAAGAAGTAAACATATTTGGTTGGGGTTGAGGTTGAGCTTGCGTTTCCGGCAAGCGACGAATCCACCACGCCCTGCGTCATGGGGTACAGCCTCCGTATGTAAGATTTCCCACTCCCCGCGACGAAGAGCTGTCGCCAGGGGACCGGGATTCCGCGAGGGCGAAACCTATGCGAGGGGGACGGAACAGAGGCGCAGCATTCAACGGCAAAGAGCGGTTAAGAAGCTGAACGCGTGGGAGTCATCCATACAGAGGACAGCGCTTCGCGGCATTATGAGTCGTCTAACAAATAGCTCGGCAAGTATACATTTGCCTGTGTTGAAGGTCACAGACGATTCTTGTGACCCATCAACATCGTACCACTCTGGCGCTGGCATTTTCATAATTTGGGATGGAATGCCAAGGGTGATCACGCGAACGGGCGCCCCTGGCCGCGCTAGACTTTTTGCGCCTTCCCCTACGGGGCTACGGACACACGTTTTGGGCCAGTTTTCCAGCGTTAAAACGCTAGGCTAACGAAGATTGCGCGTACGGTGCGCGACTAATTGCGCTTATGGCGCGGGCGAATGCGCGCCAGAGGGGTCAACGGATTCGCCCGAACGGAGCGCATTCGAGGTCTCGGCGGCTTGGGCGATGTCTAGTAATACAATTCGATGAATATATTGAAACTACGGTAATCATTTGACGCTATATATGAAACTATGGTAACGTCCAAAATCGTGGGCTGAATTCTTCTCCTGTGAGTTCTACGTCCCCCAAGGCCTTACGAGGAAAAAGGAGGCGAAGCACAACGGCAAGACAAGGCCGGTCTACCGGGCTGCGGGGTTCCCCCTGCTTCGCAGGCTAGGTGTGAGATAAGCGCCGTCATACCAAGCAAGACTGGGCGATGCTGTCACCACTGCAAAAACTCAAGGGTGAATGCTTATTAATTTCACCATAATGAAGCGACTGTTCACTCCCCGGGACATCGCCATAACTGCACAAACAATACAGGAGATCAGCATGGGTTATCCAAAAGTTCAAATCCTCGATTCCACGCCTTACAACGTTAGAGGAACGGTCGTGCTCGCGACCTTTGTTTGCTCCAACGACGACTACTCAGTAACACCCACAAATACCTGGACCGGCCCGGACCGCGGGGTTTGCCTGGTGACCGAAATCAATGCTTTGGTCAAGACCCCCAAGGGGGAGATTTGGGCCAAGTCCTATACTTCGTCTGGAACTTCGTACAGTCAATTTGCGGTCGTCCAGACGGGCGAGACCACGTTCGAGGTTGTCCGCCGCGCAAGTGGAGCTGAAGACTTCCCACCGGCAGACTACGTGGAGCCGACGGAAAAGCAGAAATAGAAGCAGATAGCGAAGACACATCCCGCCCTCTGTTGGATTACGGCGGGCGGGATATTGTCGCTTTCTAGATATTTTGGGTGGGGTGCGGAGTTCCTCCGCTCGACAAACCTAGTGTGAGGGTGACTGCGAAATCTTTCACCATGCTGGAGCGACCGTTCAACCCCGGAGCATCGCCATAACTACAGAAGCAAGAGGGGAGACTGCCATGGCTTATCCGCCGATTCAAATCCTTGATGCCACGCCTTACAACGTCCGAGGAACGGTCGTATACATGGGCCAATTTTGTTCCAACGACGATTATTCAGTAACACCCATCAATACTTGGACCGGCCCAAAACGTGGAATTTGCCTATTGAACGAAATCAACGCCCTGGTCGAGACTCCCAATGGGGACATTTGGGCGAAGTCCTATACTTCGTCGGGAACTTCGTACAGTCAATATGCAGTCGTCCAGACCGGCCCCAATACATTCGAGGTTGTCCGGCGCGCTAGTGGAGCTGAGGACGGTCCACCAGCGGACTATGTGGAGCCGACGGAAAAGCAGAAATAGAAGCGGATAGCGATGACACACCCCGCCCTCTGTTGGGCTATGGTGGCGGGATGTTGTCGTTTTTGTTTTTCGCAAATCGATATGCGGAAGGCTTGCCAGCCGAACCTCTGAGGGGCTCCGGCCACGGTCAGGCGGCAGGCCGATCCAGGCATGACTGTGTATGCAAGGCGTGGATCGCGTTCGCAGACATAAGAATGCGGTCTACGCCAACCAGCGCCAGGATTTCCGCGACGCGATGCGAAGGGTTGGAGACGGTGAAACAGTGGCCAGCTTCGCAGGCGGCTGCGTAGAGCTTAATCAGGGCTCCGACGCCGGCTGCGTCGATGCGCTGAACCGATGCGAGATCGAGTGCGACGCATTGTCGGCGCACGAGCGGCGCCAGGCTCTCCAACAAAGAGTGTTCGTTGCCGTTGACCAGTTCGGTCAGGTTGATCGATTCGGTGGACGGAGAGGGCGCGATCTTCACCTCCGTGGCGGTTGGGTTGCACATCGCGATCATGATGAAGACCTCCGTTTGAAAACTTTTGCCAATAGAGGGCATGGTGTGAATGGTCATAGATCCGCACTTTCTGAAATTGCACTCAGGTTGCCAAAATAGCCCGGCGACGACACAGTGAAATCACAAGGGATAGGGACTCGAACCCGTTGCAGCAATGCGAGGCGTTCAGTTTCGATCCTGGGCGTCCGCAATTGGACATGAATATCCGTACGCAAGAGGGGTGATGCAGGTTCCGTAGCCAAGTTTAGTAAAACGACGACCGCTTTCAATGCCTTGCGGAGGGGGCGAAATCAGGGCATACGGCGAGGCCTCTATTTATGGGTGGAGGCCTCGATGGCTTTGCGCGGGTGTTGGGATGCGTCAGTTCACCGTGAGTATGAGGGTTGTAGTCTGGGACAGCGATCCCGAGGTAGCGGCTACGGTGACCGTCGATATGACTGGAGGAGGAGAAGACACGACGGAGGACGCCCCACCGCAGCCGTTGAGCAGGCTCAGGCCGGCGACGCTCAGTAAGAGCAGCACCAACATCTGCAAGCGACGGCGTCTCTTCCAACCGAAGCAGCATAGCGCAACCGCTAGAACCGATCCCGGGAAGAGCGGCCGGGAGTTGCGCTGGAGCGCGGCGGTTGTCGCGGCGGTTGTCACGGTAAGCGTCGTTGAGGCCACTCCGCCCGACGGCGTCACCATCGGCGGAGCGAAACTGCACGAGGCCCCGGCAGGCAACCCCGAGCAAGCGAAGGAAACAGCAGAGCTGAAACCGTTCAGCGGCGTGACCGAAACTGTGGTTGTGCCGCTTTGTCCGCCTGTGACCGAAAGCAATGCCGGTGTCGCCGCGACGGTGAAGCCTGGCGTGGCTACTTGCGTCACCACCTGACTCACAGCATTCGACGTACTTGCGCCAAAGTTAGCGTCGCCAGAGTAGACTGCCGTGATTGAGTCAGTACCCGCCGGCAGCGCCGAGGTCATGAGCGTGGCAGAGGCTGCGCTCAAGCTCGCGCTCCCCAACGTGGTGCCCCCGTTGCTGAAGATCAGCGAGCCGGTGGGCGTGCCGCCAAACTGCCCCGAGACGGCCGCTGTCAGAGTCACTGACTGCTGCGAAGTGGAGGGATTCGGCGACGAAGTCAGGGTCGTTAACGAGGTGGCTTTGCCAACGGTCTGGCTGACCGGCGCGGCTGTGCTGCCGGCGAAGTTCGTATCTCCCGCGTAGGAGGCCGTGATGGAGTCCGCGCCCACCGGCAGCGCCGTGGTCGTGAAGCTGGCCACGCCGCTGGTCAAGGGCGCCGATCCCAGTTGAGTTGTTCCATTCAGGAAATAGACGAGTTCTCCGTTCGGCGGCGTGCCGCTGCCGGATGAGATGGTTGCGGTGAAGTTGGCGGGCTCGTTAAAAACCGATGCGGACTGAAGGGCGGTGAGCGTGGTTGTGGTTGTTGTTGGGGCCGCGGTGCCCACAAAGCCATGCAGGACGGAATTCGTATCAACATAGGTGCCGGCTATTGTCCCAGCCGCGTTGATGGCGAATGCCGCGGTTCCTTGGTTCGAGCCCGTGCCCGCGTTTGGAACATCGATGCTGGTGATGTTGCCATTGGCTGCGCGTAGAAAGCCGTGACCTACACCGTCTGCATCGATGTACACCCCCACGATTTGCCCCGCATCGTTGATGGCGGAGGCGCCCGAGCCGCAAATTACGACCGTGTTTCCAGATGGGCACGGACTGGGGTCTGTGCCTGGAGGATCGAACGAGGTAATGACGCCGCTGGCCGAGCGCACAAAACTGTGCCGCGCGCCGTTTGTGTCCGTGTAGGATCCAGCGATGTCTCCAGCCGTATCGATGCTGGTGGGAAGGGTTCCAATATATTGGTTATATGAGTTCTGTCCGATGGAAGCGGTTACGTTAGCAGGATCGAACGTGGCGATTGTGCCATTGGCTGCGCGAATAAAGCCGTGAGATAGGAAGCCAGTGCTGCTGCTGTCAACCATATACTTTCCCGCAATTACGCCAGCCGTGTTGATGGCGATGCCTATGGTTTCGTAATTGTCGGAAGCGGGCTGTCCAGGAACAGGAACACCGAATGCAGTAATTGCTCCGTTGGCCGCGCCGATAAAGCCCGGTGAGCTATTAAAACCGTTAACCTCGTAGGTTGTTCCCGTGACGGTTCCCAGCGAGTTGATGCCTATCGCCGAAGTGTTCGCGCTATAACTCGAAGCATTGAAGGTAGTAATGACGCCGTTGGCCGTGCGGACAAAGCCGTAAGTTTGTCCAAATTGCGAAAAGGTATAATATCCGGCGACGTCTCCGGCGATATCCATCGCGGAGACGAAGGTGCCATACCCCTTGGTTGTAACCGAGCCGGGAACGTCGAATGTGGTTGTGGTCCCATTGACGTAGCGTATGAAGCCGTGATGCACGCCGATTGCATCGATGTAGGTTCCCGCTACATCCCCCGCGGTATCAATAGCGATGACGGTGGTTCCTTGAAGGGCGCCCGTTCCTGCGCCGGGTGCGTCAATGACTATGGGTGTGGTCGCAAAGTGACTTTGGTCGAAAACGCCCGTTCCCTGGGGCAGGGTGGGTATGGCAAATGCAAGAAACAGGCAGACGAGCAGAGAAGATGGCAGCGAACGATAGTTGGTCATGAGCCTTCTTTCAGGGAGCTCCGTGCATTGCTAAAGCTTCTTGGGAGCTTCGGCGCTCACGTCGTTTCCGATTCAACAACGGCTTGATAGAAGAACAAAGACGAGTAGACAGCTCTTGAATGAAGCGTCGGTTACACGTTTTCAAGCGGCGAGACCTCTATTTGTGGATAGAAGCCTCAATGTTTTTGCAGTGATCCAGCGCCGGACGGTAAACACCGATGCCAGATTTGAGTCGGACGCGGGCGGGCAGGCTTGAGTCGCGAATCCGAAAATGTTTTAGACTCGGGTAGCGCATCAATGAGCCGCGGGCATGTCAATGGTGACGGCGCGCGATGGGGGATAGAATGGCTTTTGGTTTTGGCATGGGGGGATACGGTGGCGGGCCGATTGGGGATGGTCCCCATCACGGCACACTCAGTCGCAGGAACGATTATCGCTCTTCGGCCAATGCCGAACGCGACATTTTTCCCCATAACAGTCCGAAAATGCCGGTCAGCGAATATGTGAAAGAAGCTGCCGCGCGGGCTTGGCTTTTACCGGTCTATAGCTGGTCCCATGCGGGCCAGCCTATGTATGAGCCTCAGATTCTTCCGGCCGATCCCTGGCGGCCGGACCTCAAGAAAATGCCTCCGGGCTACAAAAACGGCGCAACCGGCTCGACCACTTACTTTGCGCAATGCTGGAAACTCGATCAGGAGGGCAAGGGCAAGGGACTGCTGCAGAAGCTGTCCAAGCCGATACCGCCAGAGGGTTTCAATCTGTATCTTGTGGTTTCCGGGGTGACCTGGCGGTATGCCGAGGAAAATCGCTGCGCGACCAATCTGATTGCACGGGCTGAAGGCATCATCAAGTACGACTGGGACGAGCGGTTCATCATGGCGCGAGCGGACAAGCTATTGGCGGATGTTGAGGCTTGGCTTAAAGGGAAATAGGTCTCTGACCGCTTGATTTCATGCTTGGCGATTGAGTGCCGCGGTATCCCACCCTAGGCGCAAAAGCAAAGACGCGCCGAGGGTGGGGCACCCAATATTGGTACATCCACGAGGGGTCGGGAGCCTCACTGCGCTTACGATCCTAAGAGTGGGATCATTGCTGTGATAGATGATTAAAGCGTGGACTACCTGCCGACCCAATCCGAATCCAGCGTGAGATCTTCAGCCACCCTAAGCAGAGAACGTGCGCGCGCATTGGCGCTGAGTGTTGGCTTTGCTGAGGCGGGCGTGGTAGCGCTGCCTCATGCGGAAGAGAAGCGGGACGCGGCGCGGTTTGAGGAGTGGGTGGGGGCGGGCCGCGCCGGGACGATGAAATACCTGGAACGGGCCGGCGGGGACGGGCAATTGGCGCGATCGCGGGTGGGGGTTCCATTTCCATGGGCGCGGTCGGCGATTGTCTGTTTTGCCAACTACAACAGCGCGCAGCCGCGGTCGACCGATTTGGCTGAGAAGGGCACGGGATGGATCGGGCGGTATGCCTGGAGCAGCAAGATCGATGGAAACGGAGCACGGCGGCCGAGCGATTACCACAAGGTGCTGCTGAAGCGGTTGAAGCTCGTGGAGGCGAGGCTGCGCGAGGAGCTTGGGGAGTTTGAGGGGCGCGGGTATGTGGACACCGGGCCGGTGGTGGAGCGGGCACTGGCTACGGCGGCGGGACTGGGCTGGACGGGAAAGAATACGTGCCTGATCCATCCCAAGCTGGGATCGTATGGGTTTCTGGCGGTGCTGCTGACTTCGCTGGAGGTGGAAGCGGAGAAAAAACCGCTGACGGTGCCGGATCGATGCGGAAGCTGTCGGCGGTGCCTGGAGGCGTGCCCGACGCATGCGCTGATTGCGCCTTATCAGATGGATGCGACGCGGTGTATCTCGTATTTGACCATTGAGCATCGCGGGTCCATCGATGCCGAGTTGATGGAGGGGATGGGGCGGCAGGTGTTTGGGTGCGACATCTGCCAGGATGTGTGCCCATGGAACCGGAAGGCACCGATCAGCGCGGACCCTGAGCTTGAGGCGCGGGCGGAGCTGGTGAATCCCGAGCTGGAGTGGCTGGCTGGACTTGCCGAGGCGGAGTTCGAGCTGCGGTTCAACGGATCGCCAGTGCGGCGGGCGGGGTTCGTGGGGCTGCGGCGGAACGTGGCCATTGCGATGGGGAACAGCGGGCTGGTCCGGTTTGCGCCGAGTTTGGAGAAGTGGGCCGAGGCTCCGGACGAGGTGCTGCGGACGGCGGCGCGATGGGCGCTCGGCAAACTGCGCGGCATTTAGCCCAGGCGACTATCCTTAAAGAAACAGACATCTGGCAGTTGCGCCCTCGCGCCGATTTTGGCCGTGAAGAGTTTTCGGCTCCAGAGAAGGAGTAATCAGTGGCTGACGTCTCAAATTCCGAAGCGCAGAGCGAAGCGGCGATCGAGGTTCCTAGAGCCGCCGGTGCGCCGGAACCGGCAACCGAGTCCAAGTGGTACAGGTGGCACAAGGACGGCACGGCGCTGATCACATACCTGCTGGACAGCCAGGTGCATACGTTCGCTTTCAGCGTAGCGGCCAATGCGATTATTTCGTTTATTCCCTTCATTGTGCTGCTCTATACCATTTCGCGAGCGGTGTTTCACTCCACAACGATGGTGGATGTGGTAACCGAAATGGTGAACTATTTTCTGCCGTCGAACCAGAAGTTTGTGGCGGCCAGCTTAGCTTTGGAGGCTCCGCAGCACGGGGTGCAGATTTTGTCGCTGGTGATGATTCTGATCTCATGCACGGGGATTTTTCTCCCCCTGGAGGTGGCGCTGAACCAGGCCTGGGGGGTGACCAAGAGCCGCAATTATCTGTTTAACCAACTGGTGGCGTTCGGGCTGGCGCTGCTGATGGTGGCGCTGGCGCTGGCGAGTATCCTTTTGAATGCGGCCGAGCAGTCTTTGCTTACCTTTATATTCTTTCATCACACGGATAACTTTGTTTATGCATGGATCAGTTATGTATGGCTGGCCTTATCTACCGGCGTGGCGTCGATTCTGTTCTTCTTTTCGATCTACTGGCTGCTGCCTAACAGAAAGGTTCCGTGGCGGCCGGTTTTGCGGACTTCGGTGGTGACGGGAATCGTGTGGCTAGGGGCCAAGTATCTGTTTATGGCAGTACTGCCGCATCTCGACCTACAGAAGCTATATGGGCCGTTCTATGTGTCGGTCGGGCTGCTGTTCTGGGCATACGCCTCGGGGCTGATCCTGTTTGCGGGAGCGCAGTTCAGCGTGGCGCGGCTGGGGGACCGGAAGAGCTAGGAGCGGGTCTCGTTGGCCTCGTTTTGCGCAGGCTTTTGCATACCCAGGACAGGCGCCGGAGTATCCCCTTTTTGGGGGAGTACCCTACCCCAAAAATCATGAGTAATCAGGGCGAACACGGCGTACACTCGAAGGTAATGATGTATGCTCCGAGGTAACTTTTCGGTGCGTAGGTTATTGTCATAGATTTTGTATGGAAGAAGTAAGTCAGTTTCAACGGGGGAAAGCAGTGTCTTGAGATCTTCAAGGTCGGCAATTCTCACGGGGTAGGTTCGCTCGTTCTCCCTCCCGGCTATGCGCTTCCGAAGGATGAAAGAGGAGTTCGCAGGAATCAGGAAAGATCAGAATGGGCAATCGCGCTGAAGCAAATCTGTCGGCCTTGTTTGAAAGCACGGATGACCTCATCTGGTCGGTGGACCTCGATTATCGCCTGATTGCCTTCAATAGAGCATTGCGGACGAGCATCTTTGACAAGTTTGGCGCCCAGGTCAAGCCAGGGATGCGCCTGGAGGAGGTGCTTCCGGCAGAGAAAGCCGCGCTTTGGCCTCCAATGTACGCGCGGGCGCTGGCTGAAGGCCATTACCGGGCCGAGTATCCCATGCTCGACGGACGCACTCTCGAGGTCGCTTTCGCCCCGATCGTTGTCGATGGGGAGACAACCGGTATTTCGGTGTTTGGGAAGGACATCACGGAGCGCAAGCGGAGCGACCAAGCGCTGCGGGCAAGTCTGGACTCACTCCGAGAAGCGCAGACGGCTGGATCCCTCGGCAGTTATGTTCTGGATATTCCAGGGGAGGCGTGGACAGGTTCGGATGTTCTGGAAGGCATCTTCGGAATCGACAAGGAGTATGACCACACTGTGGCGGGATGGACGGCCCTGGTTCATCCAGATGACCGCGCGATGGCGGTTGCCTATTTTGAAGAGGTGGTGAGATCGGGAAAGGCCTTCAACAAGGAGTACCGCATCGTCCGGCAGTCAGACCAGGCGGAGCGCTGGGTGCTTGGCATGGGCAAACTGGTGTTCGATAGCCAGGGGAAGCCCTTGAAGATGTTCGGCATTATTAAAGACATCACGGAGCGCAAGCGCGCAGAGATGCAACTCCGCGAAAGCGAGGAGCGCTACCGCTCGACCTTTGAGCAGGCCGCGGTGGGCATCGTCCATGCGTCATTTGAAGGCAGCTTTCTGCGGTGCAACCCACGCTTCGCCGAGATCGTTGGCTATCTGCAAGAGGAAATTCCCGGCATGGCCTTCCACCAGGTCATGCTGCCGGAGGATGAGCCCGAAAATGAGGCGATACGCCGACGAATTGCGAATGGCGACGCCTCAGCTTCCACCTGGGAGAAGCGCTACCGGCGCAAGGACGGCAGCCTCACCTGGGTGAGGGTGACGGTTTCAGCTCAGCGCGACGCTATGGGACGCCCGCTTCACTCCATCGCCCTGGTTGAAGACATCAACGACCGCAAGGCGGCGGAGGAACGCCTGGCCGCAGTCCAGGAGGCACTGCGGGCCAGCGAAGAGCGGTACCGCACCGTATTCGAAACCAGCGTTGACGGCATGGCTCTCAGCCATCTGAGCGATGGGAGATACGTCGATGTCAACAAGGCATTCCTCGATCTGATGGGATTCGATCGCGAGGAAGTGATTGGCCGGACGTCGGTGGATCTCAACCTTTGGACCGAGCCTGAAGTGCGACGAAAACTGGTAGACGAACTGCGCCGGAACTCATTTTTCCGGGATACGGAGACCCGGTTCATTCGAAAGAACGGGGAGCCTATCTGGCTGCTGCTGTCGGGATCGGCAATTGAGATCGAGGGCATTCCCTGCATTCTGAGCGTAATGCGGGATATCTCCGCAGCCAAGGCAGCCGAAGAGGGCTTGGCCAAGGCTCAGGTAGCCGTGCGAGCGAGCGAAGAGCGTTACCGTCTGGTCTTCCAGACAAGTCCCGACTTCGTTACGATCGCCCGTCTCAACGACGGGACTTATATCGATGCCAATCAGGCATTTTTCGACGCCACGGGATTCAAAGCCAAGGAGGTCATCGGCCGCACGTCGCTGGAGATCAATTTCTGGGCTGATCCGCGCGACCGGGAGGGTTTTGTGCAGATTCTTCGCCAAAACTCGAATTGCCGGAATTTGGAGGCCCGATTCAGAAAGAAGAACGGAGAGATATTCTCGGGACTCATGTCGGCCTCAGTGATGGAGCTTGACGGCGTTCCATGCATCCTTTGCATCACACGGGACATCTCCGAAGCCAAGGCAGCCGAGGATAAGATCAGGAGCCTGGCCTTCTACGACTCATTGACCGGCCTGCCCAACCGGCGCCTGCTGATGGAGCGTCTGCGGCAAACGCTGGCCTCGAGTATGCGCAATCCGCGCCAACAGGCGCTGTTGCTTGTGGGTATGGACAACTTCAAGACGCTGAATGAAACCCTCGGCCATCAAACGGGCGATTTGCTACTACAGACAGCGGCCCGACGGCTTAACACCTGCCTGGGGGAAGACGGCCCCGCGGCGCGATTGAGCGGAGATGAGTTTTTGGTCGTGCTCGAAGACCTGAGCGGGAGTGCCGAGGAGGCCGCGGCTCGGGCGCAGGCGACGGCCGAGAAGATTATCGCTACCATCGGCCAGCCCTACCTGCTTGGAGGCCGCGCGGTGAGCAGCACTGCCAGCATCGGGATCACCTTCTTCGGGGATCGCCCGGTCACAGCGAATGAGATCTTGCAACAGGCCGATATTGCCCTGGATCAGTCGAAGACGGCAGGCCGTAACACCGTGCGTTTTTTTGCCCCCGCTTTGCAGACAGCCGTCAATGCCCGCGCGGCGCTGGAGGACGACCTTCGTCAGGGAATCGCGATCAACCAGTTCGTGCTCTATTATCAGCCTCAAGTGGATCGCAATCGCCTGATTGGCGCCGAGGCCCTGATTCGCTGGAATCATCCCGCGCGCGGCCTGTTGGCTCCCGGCGAGTTCATTCCATTGGCCGAGGAAACGGGGCTCATTCTGCCGTTGGGCAATTGGGTTCTGGAAACTGCCTGTGCGCAAATTGCGGCATTTGCCGGTCGGGCCGAAACTGCCCATATCGCAATATCGGTGAACATCAGCGCGAGGCAGTTCCGCCAGCCGAACTTCGTCCACCTGGTATTGGCTGCCCTGGATCGCACCGGGGCCAACCCGCGGAATCTCGAGCTGGAGCTCACCGAAAGCATGTTGGTGGAGGATATCGAGGACGTCATTGCCAAGATGACCGCTCTCAAGGTCCATGGTTTACGATTCTCCCTGGACGATTTTGGCACCGGCTATTCCTCGCTGGCCTACCTGAGGCGCCTGCCACTGGACCAGTTGAAGATCGATCGCTCCTTCGTACGGGACATTCTGATGGATAGCAGTAGTGGCGCCATTGCGCAGACCATTCTCTCCTTGAGCAGCGCAATGGGCTTGCCGGTGATTGCCGAGGGCGTTGAAACCGAGGAGCAACGAGCGTTCCTCACCGGTCTCGGCTGCCATTCGTTTCAGGGCTACCTGTTCAGCCGCCCGCTTCCTTTGATGGAGTTTGAACGGCTGTGGCTGAACTCCGCCAAGTCCGCTGCCCCTATTCTTCAGTAACGGCGGATATATTCGCGCACCGAAGTGGATTTCTCATTCTTCGAGCGTTCCTTCCGCATCGAGCCACTGTGCAAAGTAGCTCAGCCAATGCCTCAATCATTTGAAATATTAAAGCTGTAGAAGAGTTTTCGTTCTCCTCTCCCTCATGGCTCCTGAGCTAAGTCAGTCCATCCGGCCTCAGCCCTCTTAGCCGTCCGCATTGTGCAGGACAAGCCGTCAAGATCTACGATCTTGCGCGGATTGACGCGGTTTTTCTTTACTGAAGTGCAATGGCCAAAGCGGATGCAGGCAAGAAGCAGATATGCATTTTGAACGCGAATCGCAACCACTTGATCGAAGACGCTTCTAAATTCCGATCTGGTTTTAGCAACAATTGGAGAGCATGAAATGCCACTTGTCACCGTTGTTCTCGCGCTCGTTGTAGTCGGCGTGCTGCTATGGCTTGTGAACCGCTTCATCCCCATGCAGAGCCAGATCAAGGGCATCCTCAATGCGGTTGTCGTGATTGTCGTAGTTATTTGGCTCTTGAAGGTATTCAACCTGTTAAGTTACATCACGCAGTTCCGCGTCGGCCATTGAAAAAGAAAGCTGCCGAACACGCTACAGCTCAACCCATCAACGCACGACAAGCACAATGCACCATGGCAGAGTATCGCCTACGGGAGATATCGTGAAACGCACGTTTTTGTTAGCAATTGGAAGCGCCCTGAGCTTGTGCGCGTTTGCTCAAGCCGACTCGCAAACGACAATCGCTGTCGAACATTCCGGCCCTGAATCCACATTTCGCGTGGTCATGATCAGCCGCACGGTTCAGGCGGTCAACTATCGGCATCGCAGTGGCGCCACGGACGTGGATTTTGCCGGCACTGCCTTGCTGCCTTCGGCAGATGGCAAAGCCAAGGTGCGAAGCAAGCGCGGCACCATGGAAGTTGAAGCGGATTTCGGAAACCTACAAAATCCAACAACTTTCGGCGCCGAATATCTCACCTACGTCATGTGGGCGATTTCACCCGAGGGGCGCGCTGTGAATCTTGGCGAAGTGCTTGTAGGCGGCAATGATCGCAGCAAGCTGACTGCCACCACAGATCTACAGGCATTTGCTCTGATCGTTACGGCGGAACCTTACTATGCGGTTCGGCAGCCGAGTAATGTTGTCGTGCTTGAGAACGTTGTTCGCGATGACACCAAAGGGACCGCCGAAGCGGTGAATGCGAGGTATGAACTGATGGAGCGCGGCGGGTATCTTCCCACCGGCTACAAGTTCGACCCCGTGGTCCTGAAAGCCGATCTGCCGTTGGAGTTCTACGAAGCGCGGAATGCGTTGCGCATCGCCGAATCCGAAGGAGCAGAGAAGTATGCCGCCGCCAGCTACGATCATGCGGTTCAATTGATGAACAGCGCCGATGGACTCGCGATCAGCAATCACGTTGAAAGAAAGCCACTGATCGCAGTTGCCCGCGAGGCAGTGCAGACTGCCGAGGATGCGCGCGAGATCGCCATCAAAAAGATTGACGAGGATAACCTGGCCAATGAGCGTCAGGCTTCCAGCGATGCACAGGCGAATTCGCAAGCTCAGGCCGACGCCGCGACCCGCTTGAAAGAACAAGCCCAGGCCGATGCGGCAAGGTCGCAGGCTGATGCGGCAAGATCGCAAAACGATGCGGCGAATGCACAGGCCGGCACGGAAAAGGCGCAGGCGGATGCAGCGAAGGCGCAGGCTGACATGGCCACAAACCAAGCGGCATCTGCCGCGGCAATTGCCGCAGCTCAGGCCGATGCGGACCGGTCTCGCTCGATTGCGCAGCAAGCGCAGCAGGGCGAGCAACAGGCGGTTACCGACAAGGCAGCCATGCGCGCGCAGTTGTCAGAGCAGCTTAACAAGATCCTCGAGACGCGCGATAGCGCGCGAGGGCTTATCATCAGCATGTCAGATGTACTATTCGACACCGGGCAGTACTCGCTGAAGCCGGGTGCGCGGGAGAAGCTGGCGAAGGTAGCCGGAATCCTGCTTGCTTACCCAGGGCTCAACATTGCAGTTGGCGGATACACCGACAATGTGGGCGGCGATGCGATGAACCAGAAGCTGTCAGAGAATCGCGCAGGATCCGTTCGCGATTATCTGGTGCAGCAAGGCGTGACTTCAAATTCAGTAAGCGCGCAAGGCTTCGGCAACACTTTGCCAGTAGCCTCGAACGATAACTCAAGCGGCCGCCAGGAAAACCGAAGAGTGGAACTGGTGGTATCTGGTGACGCAATCGGCAGCCCGATGAATGCGACGACGGGAAGCTTGCTTTAGGGCGAGCGCACAGTTACGGCGGTCTTGAAAGAGACCGCCGCGCATCTTGAATCATCGCGGCCGGACACAGGAAAGAGAAGAGCTGAACTGCTCGGAACTGTGTAGGCCGCGATTCCACTCTGGGCGCTCTTCGGCGCGTTGCCACGGGGGCTGGACAGCGGAAACAGGAGTTATTGTCCGGCCGGGGCACGGGAGCCGATGCAAGCGAGTGCATTCGTGCTTCCATGCTAGGCGGGATTTGACATCGAAAGCAGGACAAACATGCCGTTCCATGAAATCATTCATTCCGATACGTCTGCGGTAAGCCTGGATACAGAGGCCAATTTGCGTAGCGCGATGAAACCCTGCAAACTGCCTTTGCCAACCCGCATTGCGTTTGTCGGAAACTATCTGCCGCGGGAGTGCGGGATCGCCACATTTACGACCGACTTATGCACGGCACTGGCGGCAGAATATGGCGAGGAACGGCTGTTTGCAATTCCGGTCAACGACCCGGAGTCGAGCTACGAGTATCCTGAACGAGTGCGCCTGGAGCTGGAGCAAGAGGATACGATCTCGTATGAGCGGGCCGCGGAGTTCCTCAATTTCAATGGCAACGATCTTGTCTGCCTGCAACATGAATATGGCATCTATGGCGGGATTGCAGGCCGCCACATTCTTACCTTCCTGCGCAAATTGAAGATGCCGGTTGTGACCACGCTGCACACTGTTTTGCGCGACCCAGATTCAAATCAGCGCATCGTGCTCGAGGAGGTAGCGAGACTTTCCGACCGCTTGGTTGTGATGAGCGAGCAATCGGCGCAGTGCCTTCGCGAGGTCTATGCGATTCCGAATGAAAAAATCGACATTATTCCGCATGGCGTGCCCGATTTTCAATTCATGGACCCCAATTACTTCAAAGACCGGTTCGGTACTGAAGGGAAGTCTGTGCTGCTGACGTTCGGGCTGCTCTCGCCAAACAAGGGAATTGAGAACGTGATTCGAGCGTTGCCGGCGATTCTGGCAAAACATCCAAACGTGGTGTACATGGTCTCCGGAGCAACGCATCCGCAGATCCGGCGGCGCGAGGGTGAGCGTTATCGCGATGGGCTGCGGACGCTTGCGGAGCAGCTTGGCGTCTCTTCTCAGTTGATCTTCAATAACCGCTTTGTGAGCGCGGAGGAGTTGATTGAGCTGGTAAGCACCGCGGATATTTACATCACGCCCTACCGGCAAGAGGCGCAGGCCGTATCGGGAACGCTGGCTATTGCGCTTGGCGCGGGCAAAGCGGTGGTTTCCACACCGTATTGGCACGCGAAAGAACTGCTGGCGGACGAGAGAGGCGTGATCGTCCCGTTTGAAGACCCAGGCGCCGTTGCAGACGCGGTGCTTCGATTGCTGGATAACGATGCGGAACGTCATGCGATGCGGAAGCGTGCCTATCTCCACTCACGCGAAACGATATGGCCGAAGACGGCGCGCAAGTATATGGCGAGTTTTCAGCGCGCCCGCTTTGAGCGCAGTTTGCAGCCAAGGGCAGCCTATAAAGACGATGTGGCGGCGAGCGCTGCCAATAACATGCCGGTGCTGAATACCGCTCATATGCTGAACATGACGGACGATACGGGCATTTTGCAACATGCCATCTTTTCGGTACCTAACTCAAGCGAGGGCTATACGACCGACGACAACGCGCGCGCACTCATTGTGTCGGTTCTTCTGGATGAGTACCCAGCGCATGTGGCTAGGCGGGAGTATCCAAACCTGTCCGAGCGCTACCTTGCTTTCTTATGGCTCGCATTCAATACCGATACGGGCAGGTTCAGAAACTTTCTGGGATACGACCGTAAATGGCTTGAAGATGCCGGGTCGGAGGACAGCCATGGCCGCGCCCTGTGGTCTCTGGGGAAGGTGCTCGGTAATTCGCGAAATGTTGGATTGAGAGGAGCGGCGGGAAGGCTATTCGAAGCCGCAATTCCTGTAACACTGACGTTCACCAGCCCGCGTTCCTGGGCGTTCTGCATTCTGGGGATGCAGGCCTATCTGGACTGGTTTCCTGGGGACAGGGCCATCCAGGGCGCACGCAATGCACTTGCAAATCGGCTTCTGGATATTTATGAGCGCAGTCATTCTGAAACGTGGCAGTGGTTTGAGAAGAGCCTATCCTACTCGAACGCGCGGCTGTCGCAGGCGCTCATCCTGGCGGGATGGCGGAGCGACAATCAGCGTATGATCGAGGCTGGCATGGATTCTCTGAAGTGGCTCGTGACCGAGCAGCACCGCGACGATGCGGAGATCTTCGTCCCGATTGGATCCGATGGATTCTACATTGAAGGCAATGAGAAGGCGCGCTTCGATCAACAGCCAGTTGAGGCATGCGCCACGATCTCCGCATGCCTTGAGGTATACAGGCTGACAGAAGAAGGCCTTTGGCTTGAGGAAGCCCAGCGCGTCTTTCGCTGGTTTCTGGGCAAGAACGACTTGCGTGTTCCGCTGTATGACGCGACGACTGGCGGCTGCAAGGACGGGCTTCATCCCGACCGCATCAATGAAAACCAGGGGGCGGAATCCACACTTTCGTTCCTGATGGCCCTGCTCGAAATGCACGAGGCCAAAGTAACAAACTCACAAGAACGGCAACTTGAAATGAGCAGCACCTCTTGAATCCGACTGTTTTGCCACCTGAACCGACAGATTCCATATCTCCTGAAGCTCGCGTAGACACAGCGACTGAGCTTCCCCTGTTCACCCGTTATGCGGGGAACCCCATCCTCACCCAGAGCAATTGGCCCTATACGATCAACAGCGTCTTCAACGCGGCGGCCGTACGGCTACCCGACGGAGATACTTTGCTGCTTTGCCGGGTGGAAGACCGGCGGGGGCTCTCCCACTTATGCGCCGCGCGTTCAGCGAATGGAATCAATAACTGGCGCATCGATTCCGAACCGACGTTGGCAGCGAGTCCTCACGATTATCCTGAAGAGCTCTGGGGCATCGAAGATCCCCGCATTACCTGTGTTCCGGAACTTGAACAATATGCGGTGGTTTACACCTCATTCTCGCGCGGCGGTCCCGGAGTTTCCCTGGCAATGACCAAGGACTTCAAGAGCTTTGAGCGCTATGGGGTCATCATGCAGCCGGAGGATAAGGATGCGGCGCTGCTGCCCAGGAGGTTTGGCGGTCTTTGGGCGCTGATTCACAGGCCAGTGACCACGCTGGGCGCACACATGTGGATCTCTTACTCGTCCGACCTGCGGCAATGGGGAAGCCACAAGATCATCCTCGAGGCGCGCCGCGGCGGATGGTGGGACGCCAACAAGATTGGCCTGTGCTCTCCACCGATTGAAACGGCAAAGGGGTGGCTGACAATCTACCACGGAGTGCGGCAAACGGCATCCGGAAGCATCTATCGGCTGGGCCTTGCGCTCTTCGATCTTGAAAAACCTGAGGTCTGCCTGCAGCGAGGAGACTCCTGGGTATTCGGTCCTGAGGCTCCCTATGAACGCAATGGAGACGTGAAGGATGTGGTGTTTCCGTGCGGGCAAACGATCGGCGCTGACGGAGACACCATTTACCTGTATTACGGAGCCGCGGATTCGTCGATCGCGCTGGCCACCGGCAGCATACGCGCGCTGCTCGCATGGCTGGATGCCAACTCCAGCGCTTGGGAAGAAACGAAACAGCAACGCGAACTAGTTTCGAGCAGCGAGGAGCAATTGAGATGAACTTTTCTGGTGTGACGTGGCCTAGCTGGGTGCCGCATTTGATTTGGACACGACATCAGTGTCCCCTTTGCAATTCGCTCGAGTTCAAGCCGGCAGAGTTGCGGTCGCTCGACGGCCTGCTCAGCATGTTTGCGTTGCGGCCGGTTCGATGCATGGCTTGTTGGCGACGGTACTACTGGTTTGCCTTCCATGACCCAATGGCGGCCTAGGTCCGCGAGGCTTGCGACCGTCCCGGAGAAACAGCGCGGTTGCGCAGTCGGCAATGCCTACCCTAGATGAACGTATCCTCGTCGCCGGAATAGCGTGTGCGCCGGGGTTCCCGAGCCGAGCCACGCAGCGATTCGATGATCGCCTTGGCCGCTGCCGCCAGACCCGCTATTTGCCGCACCGGCCTGACGACCGTTTGAGTTACATAGCTGCCAGCCCTATCGACAGCATCCAGAGCGTCCGTGGTCATGGCATCGAGCCGATCGGTTTGGCGGCGTGTTCGTTCAAGAATTTCCCTGGTTGCGAATTCCACCTCTTCGGTTTGCTCACGCAAACCGCGCGCGATCCTGGCAATGTCGCCGACAGCCGCTTCGGCCTTTGGCGCCACGCGGGCAACAAGCTTGCGCGCATAGTCGATGAGCACCCGAGAGTTGTCAATGACTTCACGCGAGCTTTCGACGACAGGCATCAGCGAGGCATGCAGATCCGCGATTTGGTTGCGGAGGGTAGCGAATGCCTTGCGCAGGGCAAAAAAGATTGCGAGTAACACGATCGCCTGCATCACAACGGCCAGCGTCGCGATAGCGATGAGGGCTAATTCGAAGGTTTGATTGTCTACTTTGGGCATCGGAAAAATCCAGCGCAGGTCTTCTGCGGACTTCAAGAAACTCTTTCAATGCGCTCCCAGTGCAGACCAAAGCGCTGAGCGGAGAGCCAGCGCGCGCGGCATTCAGCCACTCGCGCTGGCTCCGCGATCAAAATCAGGCCGCGCCAGAAAGGATTCCGAAAAAGGCGGTTTCTTAGAGTTTGGCCGGCTCGACGGGGGTGACGGTGGTCTTATAGGCCTCGCGTCCCGCTTCAACGGCTGCACCCACCCTGGTTGTCTGGTCTGTGACGAGGTTCTTGCCTCGCTCCACAAACTCCTCCCACTGTGCACGACCACGGTCGACGAATTCGCCCGCTTGCTCCTTGCCTTTTTCCACCAGGGTGCTGACCCGCTCCGCGGCCTGCTGGGTGCGGGCACGCAGATACTCGGTTCCCTCGCGGGCTCCATTTGCGATATCTTCGCGGGTTTCACGACCGCTCTTGGGGGCATAAAGAATCCCCACCAACGCACCTACGCCCAATCCAGCTAAAAACCATCCCAACGGCTGTATTCTGCTTTCATCTGCCATGACGATTTGTCTCCCTCCGCTCAGTTTGGAGAATGCCTGAGCCTATCAAAATTGTCTGCCGTGCCGCAAATTACTATTTCCATTGCGGCGCTCGATTCTAGGGCCTGCGCGCACTCATGAGAGAGTGAGATTTCACAGTACCTTCATCGCTTGGACGCGGTTTAGGCACCAGAAGTTGCAATAGCTCCCAATGAAGCAACTAAACTGTCCCACCTCAACACAATACAGCAACGGCCTCGGCCATGCGGACTGTTTTTACGGTCTGTTCGCGACTATCTACAATGCGGACATCTATTCATGAGTCGAAGGGCGGAGCTTTTTATGGCTTGCCTGCATTTCTATTTGGCACACCCGCAACTGTGAGCCAGGACCTCAGCGAAGTGCATGGCCCTGCGGTGGGAGAACTGCGCGATCTGTTCGCGGCAACTGAAGCCGTCGGCGACGATCAGCGTGAGGGGGCCAGCGGATTCGACCGCCGGCAGGAAGCCGTCGCTGGCAATGGCCCTGGAGACTTCAAACTTGTCGGCTTCAAATCCGAACGGGCCGGCCATGCCGCAGCAGCCTGCCTGGATGGGCTCGACCGTGGCACCGGCCCGGCGGAGCAGCGCAATCTCGTTGGCAGGACCGCCAAAGACCGCTTTGTGGTGGCAGTGGCCGTGGAGCAAAACACGTGCGCCTGTGAGCCTGCCAGTTGCCCAGTCGGGCGCCTGGGCGGCCAGCCAGTCGGCGAGCAGCCAAACCTGCCGGCGCAGGCGTTGCGCGCGCAGGTCGTTGGGAAAGAGTTCCAACAACTCGTCCTTGAAGACGCTGGCGCAACTTGGCTCCAGAAAGATGAAGGGCAGGCCCGCGTCGATCTGGGGAGCCATGCGGTTGAGGACTGTAGCGAGATAGTTGCGCGCTGCGCCGAGCAGGCCGAAGTCATAGAGCGGGCGGCCACAGCAGATGTGTCCGCTCGGGGTATCGACCCGGAAGCCGGCCTGGGTGAGGACGGATTCGGCGGCGGCGAGAACTTGAGGGTGGTAGTAGTTGTTCCAGGTGTCCGGCCATAAAAGGACTTGCTGTCCCTCAGGGGCTAAAGCCCCATCCGCATTTTTGGGGCTGATGTACGGGCTGAAGCCCGTACCCTTCAACGCATTGGAGCGTAAGTGCTGGTGGCTGCGTGGAGCCAGTCGCGGAAGCCTGCGTTGCTGCGCCACGCCAACTATGCGCTTGAGAAGCGGGCTGGTGACGGGGCCGGTGAGCAGCGCGTTGGTCAGGGTTGGGGAGAGCGAACCCCAGCGCGCCAACTGGTCGGCAAAGCCGAAGAGGTAGTGATGGAGGGGATGAAGGCGGCCCTTGTAGCGCTGCGCGAGGAACTCCGACTTGTACGCGGCCATGTCCACATTCACCGGGCACTCGGTCTTGCATGCCTTGCAACTGAGGCAGAGGTCGAGGGCTTCGTGGACGGCCTGGCTTTGATAGCCTTCCTCCCGCAATGCGCCGGCCAGCATCTCCCAAAGCAGACGCGCGCGGCCACGGGTGGAGTGCTGCTCCTCCCCCGTTGCCCGATAGCTGGGGCACATGACGCCACCATCCGCATTGCGGCAAGCGCCGACGCCGACGCAGCGCTCCGTGGCGCGCTCGAACGAGCCATCATCGGCCGCGAACGCGAACTGCGTTTTTTGGAGCTTGGGAGGGGAGTGTTCCGTAGTTTGAATTTCGTAGCGAAGGTTTTCCAGGGGATCGTAGACGCGCACCGCATCCACCAGCTTGCCGGGATTCATCCGGTTGTCCGGGTCCCAAAGAGCCTTGAACTCGCGGAATGCACCCATCAGCTCGGGGCCGAACATTTTCGGTAGGAGCGCGGCGCGGGATTGGCCGTCGCCGTGTTCGCCGCTGAGCGATCCGCCGAAACTGAGCACCAGATCGGCGGCACGCTCAATGAACTCGCGGTAGCGGCGCAGGCCCTCGGCGGTGTGGAAGTCGAAGTTGATGCGCATGTGGACGCAGCCCTGGCCATAGTGGCCATAGAGCGGGCTGCTGTAGCCATATTCGGTCATGAGCGCGGCGACGCCGCGGAGATAAGCGCCGAGTTGCGTGGGCGGGACGGCGGCGTCTTCCCAGCCTTCAAAATGGTCAGGCTCGCCGGGAACAAAGACCACGGCGCCGAGTGCGGATTCGCGGACATGCCAGACGCGCGCGGCGTCGGCGGGCGAATAGATGCGGGCGGTCGGGGCATGGGGCCAGCTTCGGGACTCGCGGACCAGGGATTCGGCCTTGGCCTGAGCCTCGGCGGCGTCCCACGCGCCCATCTCGACCAGCAGAAAGCCCGTGCCGGGCGGGAGCAGCGCCACGTCGTCGACGGCAAGGCGCTTGCGGCGCATGAAATCGACGAGCATGCCATCGAAGCCTTCCAAACCGATGGGGCCGAATTCAAGGGTGCGCGGGACGGCGTCGGCGGCGATGAATGCATCGTCGAAGGCCAGCGCCGTGAGCACGCGAAAGGGCGGGCTGGCGGTCAGGTTCAACGTGGCAGAGACAATGTTGGCGCAGGTGCCTTCGGTCCCGACCAGGGCGCGGGCCACGTGGAAGCCGTTCTCGGGGAGCAGCTCGTCGAGATTGTAGCCGGAGACGCGGCGGGGAATGCGCGGGAATTTCTCGCGGACGAGGCTTGCGTAGCGATCGCGAAGACGTGCCAGGCCGGCATACATCTGGCCGGTGCGGCCGCCGGCGCGGATTGCGGCATCGAGTTGCTCGGGACCGGTACGGCCGACGGTCATGCGGGTGCCGTCGTAGAGCACAATGTCGAGCGATTCCACGTTGTCCACTACTTTGCCGCCGAGCAGGCCATGGACGCCGCAACTATTGTTGCCGATCATGCCTCCCAGGGTGCAGCGGCTGTGCGTGGCGGGGTCGGGGGCGTAGGTCAGGTGGTGAAGCTCGGCAGCCTCGCGCAGGCGGTCGAGAACGATGCCCGGCTCGACGCGGGCCAATTTGGCGGCCGGATCGATGGAGCTGAGTCCGTGCATATAGCGGGAGTAATCGAAGACCACGGCCACGTTGACGCACTGGCCGGCCAGGCTGGTGCCCGCTCCGCGAGGCAGTACCGCGGCACCTGTAGCCCGGCATGCAGCGAGAGCAGCCTCGACGTCGACAGCGTCTCTGGGCAGGACCACGCCGACGGGGAGCTGGCGGTAGTTGGATGAGTCGGCGGCGTAGAGGGCGCGGGAGCCGAGGTCGAAGCGGACGTCTCCACGAAAGACGGGGCCGCGCAGGGCGGCCTTGAGAAGCGCCTCCAGTTCGCGGTGCGCGGAGAACTTTTCATGGTCCAGCGGAGGCTGGTTGGTCAAGATCGAAAAGGGCGAAGAGGACGAGGCGCTCACGGGGTAATAGTAGCGCGTTGCGGAAGAGGTGAGCAGTTTTGCACGAGCTGCCGCTCCTCCAGATGATTTGTCGATATGCGCAAAGGAAGCTCAGAAGAAGTCGATTTTGGAGACCATCATTCCCTCAGGGGCTAAACAGGGTGCGGAAAAGACCTGCGATTTGGGTGCAATGGGCAAAAATCATACTTCCGGGGCTAAAGCCCACGTTGTTTTTGCGGCATTTATGGCACGACTGAAGTCGTGCCCTTTCAAAACTAAGCTGGCAGCGGACTCTTTCCGCAGCCTGTAGAGCCCACGCTGATTTTGCGACCCTTGCGGCACGACTGAAGTCGTGCCCTTTCAAAAAATCGCCTGAATCGGAGATTGCCTAAAACGCCTTGTAGACGATGTCGGGAGCGGGTTGGTTAAGCAGAATGACCATGACAACGGAGGCCAGGCCCAGAGCTGTGGCATAGACCACGCGCGCATAGCGGGAGGTAAGCACCGGGCCTTCAGAGGTCTTGATCGACAGGAGCGCGGCGCGGAGCAACTCCCAGAGCGCCAATACGATTGTCGCGGAGAGCCAGATGGCCAGCCACACGCCGACCCATTCAAAAACGCCGATCGCGTTGAAGACTTTATCGATTTGATTCCAGTTGGACCAGAACCAGAAGAGCGAAAAGGCGAACCAACTGAAGGTGAGGCCGCGGCCAAATGCGATATAAATCGGGTTCTTAGCGAGTGCCTTGTAGCCCTTGCGGTCAAGGCCGCGGGTGAGCCCCAACTGCCAGAGTTTGTTGATGGCCACCCCACCGCCCTGGAGCACGCCGAAGAGCAGGAACTCCGAGGTGCGCCCGTGCCAGAGACCGACAAGGAAAAATGTCACAAAGAAGCAGAACACTCCCAGAAACGGCGCCAGGGCGGGCGAAGAAAAGCGCCGCATGAGCGCCACTAAGAGCGGGTTGTACACGTAGGTTTTGAGCCATGTCGACAGAGTGATATGCCACCGGTTCCAGAAATCCAGAAACGAGGAGGCAGAAAAAGGTCGGTCGAAGTTTTCCGGCAGGCGCACGCGCATGAGGCGGGCCAGCGCAATCACAATGTCGATATAGCCGGAGAAGTTCGCATAGAGAAAAAACGGGTAGGCGACGGCCAGCCGGAAGGCGGAGAACATCTTATGCGTCAAGGGCAACGGCTGCGACATCTGCGCCAGCGCATCTTGTTGCGCAGCGAGCAGGAGAGTAGCCAATACGTTCACCTTGAAGAAGCCGCGAACGATGCGCTCCAACTGCAAGCCGATGGTACGCGGCCCCAGGACAATCGGCTCGACGGCGAACTGGTCGCGGGCGAACTCATCGTAGCGCTGGATGGGGCCGGAAACAAGCGTCGTGAAGTTGAGCGTATAGAGCAGGTAAGCGCCGATGCCGATGCGCGGCTTCTCGCCGCTATCTCCCGATTCGATCAACAGGTGCAGGACGCGGAAGAAAATGTAGGAGAGCCCCAGGGTGAAATAGGGAGAGTGCAGGAAGATTCCTTCGGGAAGGAAGGTATACTTCTTCAGCCAAATATAAACAAGGATGACCGCAAGAATGCTCCAGACCATCGACCGGGACCAGCCGCGCTCGATCATAAGAAGGCAGAGATAGCCCAGGAGAAGAAAGCCGGCAAAAGGCAAAAAGACGACCGGGTTGTGCGCCAGCAGGCCGAGAAAAACGATGCTGGCCAGCATCAGGACGACCGAGCGCCACACGCGCGAACGGCTGAAGTTTGAGACCAACGCGGCGGCCAAGCCGTATAGCACGAATTGAAATGAAGCTGAGTCCATGGTTATCTTCCTTGCTCTTGCGCAGTCTTTGGCTGCTCGGCAACCTGGAGTGCGGGCACCGCGCCGCCGGTAAGAACATTCGCTAATAACCCGGAGATGATGCGGTTTCCGTCGGCATTGGGATGGCCATCCACCGGATAATAATACTGCTCGGGGTTGGGGATATCGCGAAAGCCCGGCAAGATGTCAATATAGGTTCCACCGTGGCGGGTGATGAGGGGGCGCAGTTCGTCGTCCAGCTTGTAGGGGTTGTAGCCGGCCGGCCACTCGCCCATGGAGATCATGGCCGCCTGCGCGCGTTCCGGCACCAATACCGCGACCAAGGGGATGCCCGCGGCGCTTGCCTGACCCTCAATATTCGCGGCGTAGGTATCGTAGTCGCGCAGGTGGCCTTGCCATTCCGCGCTCAGGGTTGCCCCCAAAAACTCCGGGTCGCGAAAATCACGGCGATGGAGCCTCAGATAGGAACTCGCGCTTCGATACAAAAAGACCTCAAGAAGAATCCGAGTGGCGGAGTTTTTTATATGTACTCGGACGCTTGCCAGAAATCCCGGGCTGCTGGATGCCGGAGGAGGAAGAAGCAGGGAGGGCGCGTTCTTGATGTCCCACGGCGTCACGATCCAGAGAATCATGTCGGGGTTGGCGGCCAGGACTGCGTTGAAACGCAAGGCAACGGCGCGCGGAGTTTCCCAGGTCAAGGCTTCATTGTAGAGTTCGATATTGCGCCCGGTTCGCCGCGAGAGCTCCGCGGGCAACAGTGCGGCGAGGGTCTTTTCTCTCGGCAAATGCGTTCCGAATGCGGTCGAGGTGCCGACCATCACGATCCTGTAAACACCGGGCGGCTTGGGCCCGCACTCCATGCCCGCGCGATGGCCGCACCCATTGAAGCGATATTCAACCGGTCCGCTTTCATAGCTATCTTCAGAACACACCGAGTTGGGTATGCCCCGCACACCGGTTGACGAGTCGTTCTCGATCAGGCAATTCCGCATGGACGATTTAGGCTCGGGAAACATGCGCCGCGCGATCAGCTCGGTGAAGACAGCGATGACGCAGATCGTCAGCAAGCCGAGGATCGGCAGCAGGATCCAGTCCCGCCGCGGAAGTTTTCGCTCCCCGCCGTTCTTCGCATCGGCACCCAGAGTTACGGGCTTGGGACTGACAGACACATCGTTCATTCGGCGAAATTCTCCCTGGCTGCCGCAGCGGGGCTATCTTTCGTGCTCCTGTGCCGCTTGCGGCTGCGCGGCAACTCTGAGTGCGGGCACTGCGCCACTCGTAAGCTCCTTGACAAGCATCTCGGAGATCATCGCGTGCCAGTCGGCATTGGGATGGCCATCGACGGGCATGTAATATCGCTCAGAGTTGGGTATATTGCGGAAGTCCGGCAAAATGTCGATATAGGTTCCGCCATGGCTCGTGACGATGGCGCGTACCTCTTCGCCCAGCTTGTAAGGATCGTAGCCCGCTGGCCACTCGTCCATGGAGAGCATCGCCGCCTGCGCGCGATTCGGGATCAGGACTGCCACCACGGGCACGCCCGCGACCCTGGACCGCTCCTCAATGTCCGAGGCGTAAATGTCTGTTCCCCGCAGGTGGTCTCGCCATTCCGCATCTGGTTCGGTGTATAGAAACCCCGCAAGGGTCCGCATCGACCCTTTCATGTAAGACTGCAGATACAAAGTTTGACTCTCATACAAAAAATGCCGCAGGAGTAAATTGAGCTTATCCTGATGCCAGCGATCGAGTGCCGTGTTGTAGATAGAATTCGTAGTCACAGCGAACTTCAAGCGGTGCAAAGTCCATGCCATAGAGCCTTTCTTGCCAGCAGGTTCCGGCGACCTGAGCGGGGCGTTTCCGTTCAGCTCAAACGCCGTGTTCCCCATGTCCCACGGCGTCAATATCCAGAGGATCAGGTCGGGTTTTGCCGCCAGCGCTCGATTAAAGTTCTGGGAGATAAGCGGCGGAGCGCCTCCCAAAATGCCTTCGTTGTACAGTTCAATCTTGTGCCTGGTCTGCCGGGAGAGTTCCGTGGGCAACAACGCCGCAAAGGTTCTTTCTCTCGCGGTATACAGACCCATGGCAAATGAACTTCCAACCATCACAATTCTCAAGGTCTCCGGCGGTTTTGGCCCGCATTCCATGCCCGCACGATCCCCACAGCTATTGAATTTGAATTCCGTCAGTTCACCCTCGGGAACCTTTTCCCAGCAGACAGAGTTGGGGATGGCTCCTACCCCGCCCGAACGGTAGCAGTCGCGCACCGAACTCGCCGACTCGGGAAAGGTTCGCCACGCAATCGCCTCTGCGGAGAAAGCCACAACGCAAATCGTCAGCAGGCCAAGCACCGGTAGCAATATCCAGTCCCGCAGGGGCAGCTTCTGTTCTCTGCCGCCTGACATGCCGTCGGCAGCGGTTTCACGCTTCAAACTGGCGTGGGCATCGTTCATGCGAATCGCTTCTCCCTAGCCGCCACAGCGCGGCTCTTCCCAGATTAACTTCCTTGCCTCTGTGTGATCTGTGGCGGCGCTGCCGACGCCTGATCGACCTCGCGTCCGGGCACGCCCGAGGACGCAATCCGATGCCCCAGCCGCATCATGGGCCGCTCAAGGGCATAGTAGCTTATGCTCGCACATGCGAGAAGCCCGACGAGCTTCAAAGGCCATTGCTGCAAAACTCCAAGCGGCAGAGGGCCGTTCCACCATTTGTCACAGAAGAAAAGCTGCTGCCATAGGTAAAGGCTGTACGAAAGCCGCCCAATCCAGCGCAGCGGGGCCGATTCCAGAATTCGGCCTACTAAATTTTCGGGGTGCTGGGATGTGCCCAATAGCACGAGCGGGAGAATCGCGAGATTGAAGGGGATTCTGGTGCGAGACAGAACTACATACATGATCGCGAGCACGAGCAAGAATAGCGGTGTCAGCAACCGGCGCAGGTATGGGCCGTAGCGATCGCTGTTGACCAGGATGGCAAGCAGCGCGGGGATCAGCAGCGCATCGAGCACGGTATCGGTGCGATAACCTACATTGATATTTGTGTGGTGCGCCAACCAGAAACGCCAAGTCATTACCGCGAGGGTGAGCGCGCCGAGAACCCAAACGCGCCGCCTAGGAAAGAAGACCAGGATTCCGGGAAGCAGGAGATAGAAGTGCTCCTCGACAGCGAGCGACCAGAAGTGCGCCGTGAACCAATACGCGGGCGGTTGCGCGGCCAAAACATAATTGCGAAAGAAAAACATCGACGACAATAACTCGAGCTTGGCGACGTGCAGAAACGGCGACAGGGCGGCGAGCGCGACGAGATAGAGCAGGGCAGGCGGGAGGATGCGAAAAGCGCGGCGGATATAGAAATTGCGCAGGCTGATGCGACCGTGTTTCCGCTCTTCCTGGAGCATGCGACCGCAGATCAATATCCCGCTGATTGCAAAAAAAATCCATACGCCCGCCCCGCCATATTCGCTGAGCTTCGCAAGAAGAGGCCCAATCAGCGGAAGGGGGACAGACACTCTGCTGTGATGGAGCACTACGAGGACGATGGAGATGGCGCGCCATCCGTCGAGCGTCGGCATATAGCCGGAAAGCTTATTAGGAACCATCGCCTTCGGCTCTGCATTCCGAATTGATTGGATCACATAAGCTCCCATGCCGGATGAATTCCCGCACTGTTCTTCGTGCGCTATCTTGCTCGCGCCTGTGCAACCTGGGGCTGTGCGGGGACGCTGAGCTCGGGCACTGCGCCATCGGTAAGCGCCTTGGCCAACAGGCCAGCGACGATGCGGTGTCCTCCGGCGTTGGGATGACCGTCGAAAGGCAGATAATACCGCTCGGCATTAGGGATACCGCGGAACTCGGGGAGGATGTCGATGTAGGTTCCACCATGGCTCTGGACGATGGCGCGCAGTTCATTGTCGAGTTTATAGGGGTCGAAGCCAGATGGCCATTCGCCCCTGGAGAGCATGGCCGCCTGAACGCGATCGGGCACAAGCATGACGACCAAGGGCTGACCCGCCGCCGCCGCTTGTGCTTCAATTTCAGCGTAGGACAGGTCGAAGTCGCGCAGGCGGTCTTGCCGTTCCGCGCTCGACTGGTCTTTCAGAAACTCCGCGCTATCCCCTGTGCCGAGGGCAGATCTCAGGTACAGGCTCTGGCTCTCAAACAAGAAGTGCTGGAGCATCAGCTTGCTCGAAGAAGCTTGCAGGAGATCGTGCATGGTTTCGAGAATTCCGTGAACCGCTTCCGGGACCGACTTGGTGGCGAGGGCTTGCTCGACGTGTTGCCGGGTGGCTCCCAAAAACACTCGTTTCTCAGGCACCTTCGGCGCAGGGGGCAAGATAAAGGATGCGTGCTGAACGTCCCAAGGCGTCAGAATCCAGAGGATCATGTCGGGCTTGGCCGCGATGAGCTCTTTAAAGCGCAGCGCAATGGTAGCCGCAGACTCCTGCATCATTCCTTCGTTATAGACATCGATCTTGCGCCCGGTACGCTTTGTGAGTTCGGAGGGCAGCAAGGCGGCAAGTGTCTGGTCTCTCTGCACCAGGTCTCCCATGGCAACCGATGAGCCGGCCATCACAATTCTGTAGCTTCCCTGGGGCTTGGGTCCGCACTCCATACCCGCTCGATGGCCACAGCTATTGAATCGGTATTCCACAGGGGAACCCTCAGCGCTCTTTCCCCAGCAGACGCTGTTCGGAATCGCCCGATAGCCTGTGGAGGGACCGCCCATGACGATGCAGTTGTAGACGGAGGTTGGCGCATACGCAAACATCCGCCGCGCAATCAACTCAGTGGAACCCGCGAGGAGACAGACCGTCAGCAGGCTGAGCATGGGCAGCAGAATCCAGTCGCGGCGCGGCAACTTCGCTGCCTGCGCGATCCCACGGTCGTTTGCGGTGGATTCCATCATGCGTGCGATTTCTCCCAGGGCGCCAGAAAACCTTGAGAAATCACTTTCATCGGCGCGCTCTCCGGCTCGGCGCCCTCGACGAGAAGCTCCCAACGGGTCAACCCGGAACTCTCTTCGTCCACTTTCGTAAAGCCAAGCCTGGGGTAGTGATCGGCAACCAGCTTGTTTCGATCAGTTGGGCAATATATTCCGCATAACTTGTAAACGCCAGCCGCGCGCGCATGCCCGAGAATCTCGCGCAGCACCATGTGCTCCACCCTGCGCCCCAGCACGCGGCAACTCATCAGCCATGTGTCGATCTCCCACATCCCGGCTCGGTCCGGCCGGCAGATCACGACGCTGATCATGCCGTTATCGCCGAAGATATCGGCCAGCCTGACTTGCAGGGTGAAAACCTCGGGGTTGCTCTCCGCTTCGGCAACTTCCGGATCGGTATAGCGGCGCGTGGTGAGATTGTATTGGTTGGACTTGTTGATGAGCTGCACGATGCGGGCCCTGCCGGTTGCGTCAAAGGGCCGGAAGTCAATGGTCATGTCGAGGGAAGCCAGGTACGCGTCTACGCCACCAAGCTGCTGTTGAAGGCTGGCCCGCTTCGCATTGTCCTGGTAAAAGCCTGCCCGTTGCAGATCCTCGGCGGCAAAGGCCACTGCCTCAAAGTATCCGGCCGCGGCCAGCGTTCTGGCGTAGTAAGCGGGATCGTCCGGCAGCTCCGGTACCGCAACTTGGGGAAGCAGCCTGCGCACCAGCCCTCGTTCCACCGGATTGTCGTCGAGGAAGACCATCGCGTCGAGGCCGAGAGCAAGTTCCTCGGAGATCGCTTGAATGTTGGTCGCCTTGTCGTTCCAGTTCGCCTGAAAGACGGCGATGTGGTCGAGCTTCAAAAGCATCTCGGGGTGCTTTTCAAAGGGCTCGCGCGCTACTTCGTCTGTGTTTTTCGACGACACGGCCAGCACAATGCCGCGCTGGCGCAGATCCAGGGCAAGCCGCTGCACCGCTAGGTGGGCCTCACCGAGCGCATCGCCCTGCGCTATCTGGATACCCTCTAACCCGTCGTCGCCGATCACTCCGCCCCATACCGTGTTGTCGAGGTCGAGAATCAGGACCTTCGCGCTTTTGCCGCGGATGGCCGCAACGGTCCGGGCAACGTGATCGGCGTAGAGCGGGATGAACTCGTCGGAGAAGGCGAACTTTGCCATGTTCCATAACTGAGGGTTGTGCCAGGCGGCAAGTCCCACTGTCTCGGCAAGTCCGGCAATGTCGAGCAGCATATCGCCAGAGCTGAGAACATTTGCGGCCAATTCGCGATTGACTCCGTCGATCATGCTTCTCAGCGTGCCCGGCAGTGCGCGATCAAGACTGCCAAAGAGCGTTTCGGGCGGGGGGGCGAAGGTTTGAAAGATGCAAACCGCATTCGAGTTGGCCTTGATGCCGTTGCGCAGCACCTGCAAGTAGCCCATCGCTCCCTGCACGGTTGCGGAAGCAGCTTCGGAGTTTCCCAGAGAGAGTTTTAACGGCAAGGCGCGATAGTCGAGCGCAAGCAGCACCGCATCCGGCTTGGAACTATTGACGGTGGAGTCCGGAGTCAGAGCCTCCTGCGCCACTTGATCGTAGGAGGGCTGAACGACCTCGAGCACAATGCCATGGCGCGCACCGCTGGCCACCAGAGCCGGAATAATTAAATCGGTTGTCGAATTGCTCAGAACCGCCAGGCGGAAGGGCGTGAGGGGGTCGAGCGACCTGCCGGCGGAGTCCGCTTTACTGATCGCTTTGGCGAGTCGCGTCAGCTGATTCAAGTCGAGGGCGTGTGACGCCAGCGTCTGTAGCTCGCGCCCCACGGGGCCGGCTGAGTCAGGCAGGGCTTTCAACCGCTCCGTAAAGTCCCGCGGTGCGCGCGGCAGCCACTGCAATTCCGAATAAAGCGAGTTCATCGGCTGGAATCCCGCCCCCACGGTACCTGCCTCTTCAAAAACATTCCGCTAAAACGTCCTGGCGGTCTCAAGGTCGAGATGTTACTCGGCCTTTGCCCCGATCAGAGTTACAAGATCACCTACGTTCCGCAGCTTGCCAATCTCCGAGGTAGAAAACTTAATTTTGAATGCCTTCTCAATCGTAAGTATCAGGCGGATATGGGTGAGGCTATCCCAGCCGTCTACGTCCTTGGCCGACAATTCAGGCGCTACTTCAATGGAGTCATCATCGAAGACTTCGTCGAAAATCTGCGCAAGCCGAGCATAGATTTGTGATTCGTCCATCCTGAGCAACCTCATCGACCGGCAACAGCCTTTTCCAATTTACCTTCGATGCTGCGCAGTGGGGAGCTGGCGGCATTCAACCTAGTTGTCGATCCTCTTGCCAATTCTGGAGTTCGAATCGTGATTTGTGTGAAGACTAGCAGACTCGGTGCCCAGCTTCAAGGGTTGGACGGGAGGGAATGCGAGCGGTGGCGCAAAAAAGTAACATGGGCAATGGATACTACCGTCTTTGGGAAATTACCGTGAGGGCCACTCTTCGACTACGATGCCCAGGTCGTTGAGTTGCTGAATGGCTGCTTCGACATTGCGGCGAATTTGGGGACGATCCTTGGGGTTGGCCAGGGGCGACTCAGCAACGGCGATCACGCGGCCGTACCGCCAAGCTCCGGAGGGGAGCGCGATCAACGCTTCGGTCAGGTCCGCCGGCCGTAACTGAATCTCCTGGCGGCGGGCGGCTTCAGGACGCAGCAGGGTTCCCTGACCCAGACTGCTGGGGTTGGCGTCGGTCATGGTGACGCGCAGGTTGAGCGAATCCGCATCGACCGAGAGAAAGGGGTTGGCCCACGCGCCGGGCTCATGCACATCCACATACAGGCTCTTGGTGGGTAGCGGGATGCGGGCAAGTTCAGCGCGTTGCTGGTCGCGCCTGGCGGCGGAGGCCTGGGCCGCGGCCTGAGCCTGATGCTCGGCGCTGACTGCGTCCTTTGCAGCGCCAACCACCGCTTGCTCTTCCTTGTGGCAGGCGACCAAAGCAACAGCCAGCAGCAGAGCCATGGCCGCAAAACCTTTGAGTTTTGAGGGATACATCACCTATCAAGAATATCAGGGTAGCTTGGCGGTGCAGAGCCAGGACCGCGTGCGCCGGTTCGGCATGAACCGGGCGCAGCACAGCCCTGCCCATGAAGTCAGTCGTGATATCATCCGTGGCAGAAGACAATCTCACTACGGAGTCCCCCATGAATAACCTCTTCCTCAATCTGTACGTGAAGTTTCAGGAACTGAAGAACCGTGAAGAAGGCCAGGATCTGGTCGAATATGCGCTGGTCATTGTTCTGATTGCGATCGCCGCGGTCGCCTCTCTGGGCGCTCTTGCCAACAAGATCACTGGCGTATTTTCGACAATCGGCGCCGACCTCTAACCCGATCGAGACGATCCCCGCGATCGCGATATTGCGATGCCGCAAGTCCGTTCCTCTTGACAACTCCGGTTTGTTGCGGGAGGTGTCAGTGGGGCGGGGTGAATAAGCTGCGGTTGCCGGGGCCGGCGACTCTTTTTGCTTACTTGCCGATCAGGCTGCGGGCGATTGCATCGAGCATTCCGTTGAGGAAGTTGATGGACTCGGGCGCGGAGAAGCGGCGGCCGATCTCGAGCGCTTCGTTGATGACGATGGGGAAGGGCGTGGCCTTGAAGCCCAGCATCTCGCCCACGGCCATGCGCAGCAGGTTGCGATCGACGGCGGCCATCCGCTCCAGCCGCCAGTGCTTCGAGTTGGCCACAATGAGGTCGTCGATCTTTTCCTGGTGGGCCACGGCCACGCGGAAGAGATCCTCGGCAAAGCCGCGGACTTCGGGCTCGACTTCATCGCCGGCCTTCCAGAAGGTGGCTCGCACCTGATCCGGGGTCTGCTTGCCGATGTCTGCCTGAAAGAGCATCTGCATAGCCAGCTCGCGCGACTTGCGCCGCGGTCCGGCGGTCAATCCGCGCCGCCTTTTACTCCACGAACGACGACCTGTTCGTGCGGGCCCGGATTGTGGACCAGCTTACTGGTGAGACTCACCATTTCGATGGCGGCCAGGGCGGCTTCAAAGCCCTTGTTGCCAGCCTTAATGCCAGCCCGATTGAGCGCCTGCTCGAGGGTTTCGCAGGTGAGCACGCCAAAGCTGTGTGGAATGCCAGTCTCCTGCTGCGACTGGCCTATTCCGCGCGCGACTTCGTTGTAGATGGCTTCGTAGTGAGCGGTTTCGCCGCGCAATAGACACCCGAGATTCACGATGGCATCCACCCGGCCAAGGTTGGCGATAGCCCGCGCTGCCGCCGGAATCTCCCACGCGCCGGGAACGCGGACCACTTCAATGTCGGCCCGCTTCGCTCCGCTGCGCAACAGGGCATCCAGCGCTCCATCGAGCAGCCGCTCGGTAATGACGGCGTTCCAGCGCGCCGCAACAATCGCAAACTTCATGCCGACGGCGGAGAGATCGCCATCGACAGCCACTGGCTTGCCCTTAAGTGGATCGGTCCAGGCCCAGAAGCTGAACGCAAATCCAGGTTCCGGCTCGACGGTAAAGATGCGCGACTTCCAGTGAGTTTGGGCAATGGGGGAGAGGCGCTCTGCTGCCGCGTCGCCGCCTTCGGCGAGTAGCCAGCTCTGCGCCGCCTGGTACACGGCATCCAAAGCGGTCACCTCGACCAGCACATCGGAGGGATACGAGAATGGCCCAAAGACGAACTCCAGGTTGCCCAGCGGCGCCAGGAACTCCGCGCCGCGCCGGTTCTCCTCTTCCCAGCCCTTGCCGCGAGCAAATCCAAGCGCAGCGAAGAAGCTCGCCAGCCGGTCGTAGGCGGCCGCGCTGCCCGCAGAACGCAGAAAGGAGATCCCCTTAATCATGGATTGATTCTATCGTGCGGAGATGGCCAAGCCTTCTGGCACTCGTTGTGATTGCGCACAGAAAAAGGCCGACGCTAGGCCGACCTTCTCTGAGGATCGATTCGATGAATCGAAGATTATGTGGTGGCGCGCGGCTTGACGGTAATGACCGTAGCCGGCACGAAGTTGGTGGTGGGCGCGGCCAGCGTGCAGCCGGGATCGACGCCGCCGGGCGTGCAGGCGGGCAGGTTGGGAGCGATCTGCTGCGTGTCGGTAGGCAGCGTCGCGGGGGACAGAGTGGCCGGGATGCTAATGTAGTGGATCATATTGTCGCCCGCGGTGGAGACGAAGAACAGTTTGTTGTCGGGACTGAATGCTCCCGCCAGCGGGGCCAAAATGGTCGAATTGCAAGGATAGGCAGGGTTTGGCGCACCAGTCGGTAGCGTTGGCGGGCAATCGCTCAGGGTCACATAACCCACTGTGCCAGCAGCGCCACCGCTGCCCGGCAGATAGTAGGGCAGCGAAGCGTCGGGCGTAGACCCGGTGTAGGTGATGAAGGCCAGATTAGAGGCTGGCGCAGGCACCACCTGATCCACGGCTGTAGCGGTTACCTTGCTGAGCGGCAGCTGATTGAGCGTGTGCTGAATGATGAGCGGCGTGAGCGTGCTCGTCCCGGCGCCAGGGCATTCGGTATCGGGGATGGTCACTCCGATGTCATCGAGAGTGACGCCACCCGCAACTCCACCATTGACGAGGGTCGCGCCCAGGATGTGGTTGCCATCGGTGGTTGCGGCAAGCGTGTCAGTCTGCACCGGATTGTCGGAAGCGTCGAAAACCGAATCCCCCAGCGGATAGAATGCCACGCTCCCAACCGTGCCGGAGGGGCACCATGTGTGCGCCACGGTGGGGTCGCCTCTGAAATAAGCGCCCACGCTGGGGATGGTGAGGGCCGGGGTTTGCACGGTGCTTTCAATGGGTGAACTCGGCGGAAGCGAGGCAGCCGGCAGCGGGCTCGGCGGCAGCGAGTAACTCGTCCAACCCGTATTCTGGCTGTAGACATACATCGTGTCGCTATGGCCAGCACCAAGGCTTGCGTTGTCGGAGACGTAGAGCGTTTGCGAGTCCGGCGTCCATGCTGCGGCGTTGCCCATGCCGCCATTGGTCGAGGTGACGCCGCCGGTGGCGTTGTATATGTAGAAGACCTGGCGCACCTGGTCGTTAATGAGCAGCGTCGTGTTGTCAGGGGAAACGGCGAGCACCACACCCGGTGCGGAAGTGTCCTGCTTGGAGAGCGAGTTGTTGAGGGTGCCGTAGACCATCAACTCCCGAGACGAACCAAAGTAAAGATCGCTGCCGCCGCGGTCCATCACCATCGAATTGGGCACATAAGGCAAGCGCACCGGCGAACCCAACGTGCCGGTGAGCAGTTCGACGGGAACGAAGTATTGCGACTGGCCTGGCGATGCGAACCAGACGAAGTCAGTAGCGGTGCCGGGCACGGTAATCTCAACCGGATTAGATGAAATCGAGAGGCCGGTGCCATACAGGCCGATCTCATTGATCGGAGAAGGATTGCAGCCAGGCGGCTGGCAGGTGAGGTAAATCGACGCCACGCCGGGGAAGTTGGCTGTTATCGTTCCACCGGAGCCGATACCGATGTCGATCGGGTCGGTGGATTGGTAGTTCAGAGAAAGGCCGCTGATCTGGCATCCCCCTGTTGGATTCGTGGGTGTAGGGGGACACTCATTCACGTTGGTGTCGTAGATGGTGGTGACCAAACCCTGCGACACGCCCTGGGTGATGGTGCCGGCTGTCGTGCCGTTCGCCAAGGTCACTTTGATTGATTTTGGCGGGCAGGTAGAGAAGTAACCGGCCGACGAGCCGGATTGCGCCACCGAAGCGGTGATCACGGTGGTTCCGGGCTGCTCGGCGGTAATCCCGTTGGTCAAGTTGTTGATGGAGGCTACATTCGAGTTGCCGACTGAATAGCTGAGGGTGCCGATGGTCGCTGAGCAGTCAGAAATCGTGGCGCCTGCGGGAGGTGTGCAGGCGTAGTTGATCGGGGCAACAGAAGCCGGCGCGCAAAGCAACTGCTGCGTGTTGTTGCTGCCCACGAAGCATGCCTGCGCGTCGAGTTGCGCCAATTGGCCCTGCGAAAAGCACTGCTGCGCGGCCCCGGACACGGGTTGCGTGACAAGAGTCACGGAAGTCACCTGCACATGCACGTAGACCGTCACCGGATTGGAACTCACCCCATTCGCCGAGGCCGTGACGACTGCCGTGGCGTAGGGCAGGCCCTTGGTCGAGGGCAGCGGATCGGGCTTGTTGCAGATGGTGTAATTGGCGATGCCGCCGCCGGTGTTCCGGTTCCATGTTCCGGCGCACAGGTTGCCGGAGGGCGAGACGTCGACCAATTGGTTGTTCGTCGTGCCGTAGGTGAACGAAGTCACAGTGGCGGCGTCGCCCTTGCAGGTTTTAGCCGCCGGCCCAAACATCTGCTGGGTCTGTCCAAAGGCAATGGAGATGCCTGTGGTCTGCGGCTGCAGGAGGATGGAGTCCACGTCCGTGATCTTCGGTCCGTAACCCAGGCCATTGCAATAGTTCGCATCCGGGTTGCGCGTGCAGCCGGAGATCGATATCCCGGCCGGAATGGCCAGGCACAACAAACAGACAAGCGTCAAAAACCGCCGCATGAATCCTCCCCGCCCCGCTTCTTCAAACTGCGGAACGGTCTCTCCGAATCCGTCAAGAAAATTGGGTCATAGCGATTCTTCAATCACCGTAGTTGCAAACCGCCCGCTCCGGGAGGCTCATTTTCCAGGAGAATTCCCCTGGCAGACTGCCTGCAACACAATGGAAATTGTAAAAACCGCTCTATCGCGGCCCGTCGACCGGCCCCAGGCTGGCCTGCCGCCGATGAATTCCGCTCATCTGGGCATCGGGTCATCGAGTCAAAGACCGGCTCCCCGCAGTACGCTCTTCCCCGAGCCGGTCGGCGCAACACGCTCTCCAAGACTCCAAAGAAAAGTGTATCAGGGCAGGCTAGCCCCCGGTAGAAAGCGCCCGCCGCGATTCCCCGCGCCTGTTCCGATAGACGCCGCAGCGTGCCGATAGAGAGCAGACGTTAGCTTGGCGGCAAATAGCGGGCAAACCACTCGGCAGCCCGTTCCATCACGTCGAGCCGGTGCGCCGGGTCGACAAACCCATGCCCCTCGTTTGGATAAACCACCAATTGCGTTGGCACATGCCGGTCTCGCAGGGCATGCCAGAACTCGTAGGACTGCGGGGCGGGACACTCGCCATCGCGGTCGCCCACCAGCACAAGCGTAGGGGTCTGTGCCTTCTTGATAAAGCCGATGGCCGAACTCTTCGCATACACTGCTGGATCGTCGTAGACGGAGGCCCCAAAATAGGGAATCATCCACTGATCGATCGAGTTCTCGCCGTAGTAGCTCTGCCAGTCGGAGATGCCCGCGCCGGCGACCGCTGCCTTGAACCGCGGGGTTTGGGTCACCGCAAACATGGTCATAAATCCGCCGTAACTCCAGCCGGTCAGCCCGACGCGGTTGGGGTCAATCGGATACGCAGCCTCGACGGCGTCGACCCCGGCCAGGATGTCGCGCAGATCTCCGTAGCCGAAGTCCTTGCGGTTGGCCTGGGCAAAGTCTTCGCCCTGCCCAAAGCTGCCGCGCGGATTGGGCAGCAACACGAAGTAGCCCAGCGCCGAGAAGGCCGCCGCGCTCAGTATGCCACCCCCGCCCCAGTGCGCAACCTCTGCCGCGGCCGGACCGCCATGCACCTCGACAATCAGAGGGTATTTTTTGGCCGGGTCGTAGTCTTTGGGCAGCATTAGCCAGCCCTGGACGTCGAACGTATCGCTCTTCCAACTCAGCGACTCAGACTTGCCCCAGGCCGGCTCCACGCCGTCGTTGAAGTGGGACAACTGGGTGGAAAATGACATCTCGTCGTTGGTTGACTTTCCCGTCCTGGCCGCATAAATCTCCTGCGGGTGATCGAAGGTGCTCGACCGAAAGACGAAAAGGGAGCGATCCGCCGTGGAGGAAAGGCTCATATCGAGCCGGCCATCGCCCACGTTGCCGGGAATGCCGAAGATCGGCAATCCAATCGTTGTGGTCACGGTCTTGGCGACCATATCGACTTCCATGTGCAATTGGATCAGCTGGCTTATGCCCCCAGCCAATTCGGTGACAAAGAGATTGTCATTGTCCTGCCACTCCAGCCATGCCGCCGACGTGGCTCTTCCGGAGCTCATGTCGCGCAGCGAGCCTCCGTCGGCGGCGACAGCCCACACGTCCCCTCCGGTGGCTCCCTGGTCGCTCATCAACCCGCCGATGAAGGCGATCGTCTTTCCGTCCGGCGACCACCGCGGCACAGCGATCTGCAGGCCGTGCAACGGGCCCGTCATCTGTGCGGGAGCCAGGATCGCTTTTGGCGCGGCGTCGAATTCCTGCGTGTAAAGCTTCGCCACCCACCAGTTGTTCTCTCCCGGCGGATCGGCGGCGACATACGCAAGTCCCTTTGAATCGGGCCGCCAGTCGAACTCGTAGATGTGCAGATTGGGCGGCGAGACGAGCACAGGAGCCGCCGGTGCGCCGAGATCCGCCTGGGCAACGGCAACCCGTTGAATTTCGACGCCGTCTTCGCCGATCACTCCCGCCGGAGGCTTCATGGCCGCCAGCGCGCCGGCCGGCCGGGTCGCCCCTTCGACATATAGGAACGCAATGTGCTTGCCGTCGGGCGAGAATGCAGGCGCTTCCACGTAGCCCTTAAGCTCGGTCAGCCGCCGTGACGGATACCCGTCGAATTGCGTGACGTATAGATCCGCTTGCTCTCCGGGCTTGGCGCAATCGGAGAAGAATGCCAGTTCTTTGGAGTTTGGCGACCACGTAATTTCGCCTTCCTGGCAATGCTGGTCGCCCTTGGCAGCGCCGGTCACACGATCACTCTTGGCCATGTTATCCAAGCGCGAGACGCGAATCTCCACTCCCTCTTTCGGATGCTCGATCCAGGCCAGCCGCTTGCCGTCGGGTGAGATGGCGACCTGGCCCACAACGCGGCCGCGGTTCAAGCCGTTCAGAACTTCTTCGATCGAGGCGCGATCCTGCACCTTGGCGGCTGTGGAAACCGGCGTCTGGGCCGCTGTCGAATCTGGCGCTGGGGCGGCATGGGAATCCTGCGCCAACGCGCTAGAGGAGTTGAAAGACGCACAGAGGAGGAGGGCAGCGCCAGCGATCGACCCGGCCCGGAGCGATTTGCGAAGCGGCGATGAAAACATAGGGAAATGCTAACAGGCCGAATCCAGAGGTGGACGCCGACTCCTTAAATAATGGTGTTTGGATTGTGGGCGGTCCTTAGCCCAAGGGAGTGGCGATCCGGGGATAGTCGAGTCCGTGGTGCCCCAGGTCCGAAATACGGACCTGGGGCACCCAGATTTATGGCGGGTCAGATGTAGGGCGCTCGGCCTACTGACCGCTGTCGCGCGCAGCTTTCACGTAATCGTGGGATGTTTGGACATGCGCGGACTGGCTAACTAGTAATTGGCGAATTGGGAAGGGGAGCTCCTTTTCCAATGCCTCTTTATAGACCCGCTTCGCTTCGTCCTCGGCTTGCTCTGCTGTGACGAGAAGAGAGTGATCGCCGCCGCCCAGCTTCACTTTTAAATCAGCCCAGGCGCGATGGAGGGTACCGGCGACCGTTCCTTTCTCTTTGATATCGCTGACACCCTCCTGATGAAGCAGGTTCTCTAGCTCGCCGCGAAACTCGGCGCGCTGTAACGACTCGGCCAGGAAATAGCGCTTCAGTATCTCGTTCTTTAACTCATTGCCGATCGTCTGAAATCCTTCTTGATCGTCTATCAGATTCTGGATGATGGAGCGCAGAGTTTCTTCAGTTTCAAGAAGTGTGTTGGATGGATTAGGCATGATGCTCCTCGGTAAGCGTTGTAAATCGTTGAAATAGACGGGCAAGGTCCGGCGACTGACGTTGCGATTCTCCTTCGTCACCGGCAGAGTAGGGGAAATCGCGAAAACCCGACACCCCTGCCCGGCTGTAAAAGCGCTAACGGCACCAGTGTTCCTACTAAGAGTTGGCCGTCGAGTGCTTGTTCGGTTTAACCTCAAGTTCGTTTACAACTTGCTGAACATTCGGCACCTGCTTGGCCAGGCTTTCCGCTTCCTTCTTTTGCTCCAGAGTTCTCACGCTGCCTTTCAGAACCAATGTGCCGTTCTTTGCCTTGGCGTGAATGCTCTGGTCGTCAAGATTGTTGTTGGCCTTGATAGAGGCCTTGAAGTTATCCTCGATGGCACTATCCAAGTTGGAGGCGACGGCCCCGGCGTTGTCATCTCCGGCGGGGCGTACACCAAGCTCGTCGGCAATCGTGTAGTCGGGAGCGGACTGTTTGGCAAGGGTTTCAGCCTGACTCTTCAGCCCGTCGGAAGGCACATTGCCAGTCAGCGTGATTACGCCCTTGTCCTGGTCCTGCGATACGCTGACACTATTCAAATTAGCGCTACTGAGCGAGTTCGTGACAGCTGTCTTCTCGTCTGGATGGGCCGGTTGGTTATGGCAACCAGCAACGGCCAAAGTACCCGCGAGAATAGCTGCCGATGCCAGCTGGAAGTGACGCTGCGAATTCATATGTCTCATTTTCATGATCCTCCGTTACTTGCTGTTGCTACTCACCTGAACTGTGATGCCGAAGGAGGAGAAGCGGTTGTTCTCTTGCGATTGATGTGGATGTGCGAGCCGTGCGAGCGAGCAGCTACCGGACTCAGCCGGGTGGAGTTTGCACGGAGGTTTGCGCTTGATCCGCGCGCCTTGCAGGATTGGGAACAAGGAAGGCGGTGTCCGGATCGCGCGGGATCCTGAGGCGGTGGTAGAGCTCTGGCGAGCTAGGGTGTATCGACTAGTATGGACCAGAGTTATTTTTTCAGCCTGGCCACGCAGCCTTGTTTTGCGGCGGAATTCTGAGGCGTGAGCCTTACGTACACACGCCTACTCGCAGACGATAAAGAACCAGCCGTAACAGAAAACGGGCCGAGCTACCACGACAGGATCTGGCCCTCTAGTGCCGGGCACTGTGTCGATCGCGGTTCCCCAAGCCGCCTGGAATGGATGACTTGAACCGTCCGGCGAAGTCTGGATTCCGTTGACGATGCTGTTACCCTGCGCTGAGATTTGGCCTGTTAAAACGGCAGTACCCGGATACCGGCCGGAATTGGTCCGGTGCAGGATAACGGATTGAGGGGTAAAGCTCTCAACCGTTAATACGGTTCTTTGTCCGGGAACGTCAGGCAGGATGAGGTAGTGGTCCTTGTCCCAGGTAGCCGTTCCTCCCATTCCAGTATCACAACGAATGCATATATGCATGACCCTGGGAATGCTTTGCGCAGCTTTGCCGATCGTCGCATACCAGTTGCCTTCTTGATTGGCCCAATGCCCCGGCCATGAGGACGTGTACTCGCCGCCAATACGAATCCCATGGCGCGTCCCCTTGTAGACTGCCGTCAGCCCCGCAGAGGGGCCTGTCGAGTCAGCGCGGCGGATCACCACGGAGTCGGCATCGAACTTCTCCACGCTCAAATTTGCAATTTCGCCCGACGGCCACTGGCCATTCCCTTGTGTGCCAAGAAATGTCCAGGTCGCACAGTTATTGGTCCCCTCGCACTCGGTCATGGTGACCGGACCTGCCGCTTGCGAGTGTCCTTGCGCTGGGGAAACGCTTTGGCCATTGGCAATGGCCGCCAGAGCAAATATTGCCGCAACGACCGAAATAGATTTTGAGAGAGGTTGAAGCTGGGGCATGGGGGAAGCCTCCAAGACACTGTCCAAGCCAGAATAAACTTGGATTTCCGCAATTGTCCATTGGCCCCTGTCGCCGCATGGAGGGCCGCCGCGCTAGGGGTTGCTTGCAGCCGGGCGGTGGCCGTGGTGACGTTTCAAGGGCGCGCTGTCCAGTTGCTTCAGCAGGGTAACGAGGCGTGAGAAACCTTGTTCGCGGGCGGTCTTGTTACCCGCAACAGTATTTGTAGGATCCTCGCCCGCACGCATAAAACCATGCCCCGCGCCATCGTACGTTACGGGCTCATAGGTCTTGCCCGCGGCCTTCATGGCGGTAACCGTAGCTGGCACCGTCGCGCCGATGCGGGCATCGTTGCCCGCGTAAAACGCGTAGACGGGAGCTGCAATCGTGGTCACATCCGCAGGCGGGGGACCATAAAAGACAAAGGCTGCGGAGAGGTCTGGGCGGTGGGCGGCGAAGGCGAAGGATTTGCCGCCACCCCAGCAGAAGCCAACCGATGCGATTTTGCCGTTGCTGGCTGGAATATGCTTTGCGTAATCGGCGGCAGCGTCAAGGTCGGCGTTGACGGCGTCCGGATCAAGGGCGGAGACGGCCTTGACGGCAGCGTCCTGACTCGCGAACTCGCTTGACCCACCGCCGTTAGGGCCTAAACCGGAGAGAAGGTCGGGGGCAATGACAATGAAGCCCTCCCCAGCCAGCTCATCGGCCATTTCTTTGGCCCAGTCGGTGAGTCCGAATATCTCGTGAATGAGGACGACAGCGGGAGCTTTGCCTTTGACTTCGGGATAGACGACGAAAGCCTGCACGGTGCGATTTCCGTGCTTAAGGGCAACGTACTCGTGGTGGCGAGGCGAGGCTTCGAGGCGCGCTTTTGCCCAGTCCTGCGCCTGGATCGGCGCGGTGGCGAAAGAATAAGTTAGAACTGCGGCTAAAAGCACAAGGGCGCGGGGGATCGCTGGCTTCATGGGCAGAATTCTACTCGAACGGGACAGCCGGTCACAAGGCCGCCTCCGTACTGGCGGCATTCTCGCACCTTGAGAAGGCAATGCCAGTCTTTACGGCCCAAACTTGCGCAATGCTTCCCCCAGTCCGCTCTCGTATGCGTCGATCATCTTATCCCAGGATGCATTTGCGCCTTCATCAATCTCCTTGCGCCGCACATCCGCATCGAACCAGTCAACCGTTCTCTGAACCCCTTGCGCAAACGGAACTTTGGCGCAGTAGCCGGGGACAAAGCGCTTGATCTTGGTGTTATCGAAGACCACGCTCGCGGCTTTATCGCCGATCAAGCCGCCAACTTCATCCGGCAGGCAAGAGCTTATGAAGTCCGATGCGATGTGAACGATCTGCGCCTCCACACCCGCGGCGCGCGCCGTGATTTTATAGAACTGATTCCAGGTCATCACCTCGTCGCTGGTGATATGGAAGGCGTGGCCAATGGCTTGCCGATGTCCTAGCAAGCCCACGAAGCCCTCGGCAAAATCGCTGTTGTGCGTACTCACCCAAAGCGAAGTGCCATCTCCAGGCACAATGACCTTCTTGCCGCGCCGCATCCGATCCACAGCCGTCCAGGACTTCCGCCAGCTATTTACCGCCAGCGAAATCTGCGTATCGCCATAGGTCAAGGAGGGACGCACGATGGTGATCGGAAAGCCCTCTTCGCGATACGCCTTCATCAACCGTTCTTCGCACGCGATCTTGTCGCGAGAATACTGCCAATAGGGATTGGCCAGCGGTGTCGATTCCGTAATCAGATAATGCCCCACCGGCTTTTGATACGCGCTCGCCGAACTGATGAATATGAATTGATATGTCCGGTCCCTAAACAACCGGATGTCCCGCTCCACATCGGCCGGCGTAAAGGCGATCCAGTCCACCACCGCATCGAACGATTGCTTGTCGAGCGCCCGAGCCACCGCCGCCTCATCCGTGACATCCGCCTTGATCGTGCGGACATTCTCCGGCAAATCGGCTACCCGTTGCTCCCGCCTCAGCAGCGTGAGTTCAATGCCTCGTTCCGCTGCCAATCGCGTCACAGCGGTACTAATAATTCCGGTGCCACCAATGAAAAGAACCTTCATGCCGTCTCCATGGATTCCTGAGCAACGCCCGAGCCATTCTGCTCGCACGCCAGTACTATTACAAAATGATAACCGGGGACTCCGCGCCCGCTGAAAGGCAAGCGGCCTGCTCAACACCGTTGTTAAGACAGAATGAAGAACGACGAATCCCGTAAACTGGAAAAATGAAGAAGGCACGCTCCCCGTTTTACGTCACAACTCTGATTGCGGCCGCCTTCTTCATGGAAATGCTGGACGGCACCATCATCGCCACTGCCCTTCCGCAGATGGCGCGCAGCTTCCATGTTGGTCCCGTCAGTCTCAACATCGGCATGACTGCCTATTTGCTCACCCTGGCCGTCTTCATCCCCATCAGCGGCTGGCTCACGGACCGGTTCGGCTCTCGCTCCATCTTCGCCACGGCAATCGCCATTTTTACGCTGTCCTCCGTGCTCTGCGGCATATCCGGCACGCTCACGCAATTCATTCTGGCGCGCATTCTCCAGGGCATTGGAGGAGCGATGATGGTCCCCGTGGGCAGGCTGATCGTGTTGCGGACCGCGCCCAAAGAGAAGATAACTCAAGCCCTCGCCTACATCACGTGGCCCGGCCTGTCAGCGCTGGTCATTGGCCCTCCCCTCGGCGGTTTCATCACCACCTACTTTAGCTGGCATTGGATCTTTTTTCTCAACCTGCCCATCGGCATCTTGGCGCTCGTTTTGGCGATACTCTGGATCGAAAACGTCCGCGGCGAAGAGTTGCATCCGTTCGACTGGCTAACCTTTATCCTCGGCGGCTTTGCCTCTGCTGGAGTCGTTTACGCCATGGAGGAGCTTGGCGGCGAAGGGGGGCACTGGAAATTTCCAGCCGCGATTCTCGTGCTCAGCCTTGCCAGTGGAGCGGTTGCGATCTTCGTCGCCCGGCGCAATCCCACCAGATCGCTGATCGACTTCGATTCGCTCAAGCTGAAGTCCTACTCGCTCTCGATCTACGGAGCTAGCGCCTTCCGCATCTCAGTTGGAGTACTGCCCTTCCTGCTTCCGCTCATGTTCCAGATCGCGTTCGGGCTCAGTGCATTTCAATCGGGCCTTTACCTGCTTGCTCTCTTTGCTGGCGATCTCTCCATGAAGGCCTTTATCATTCCGACACTGCGCCGCTTCGGCTTCCGTCGTGTCATCATTATCAACGGAGTTATTACGGCCGCGTCGATCGCGGTCTGCGCGACTCTATCCCCGGCCACGCCTAAGGCCCTGATTGTTGCCATCCTGTTTTTTCATGGCGGCTTCCGGTCGATGGAGTTCACATGCTTGACCTCACTCGCCTTTTCAGAAGTTGCATCGACGAAGATGAGCCGCGCCAATAGTTTCCTCAGCACGGTAATACAGCTCAGCTCGGGCATGGGGGTCGCGGTCGGCGCGATCACGCTGCGCCTGGTTGCCCACGCGCGGGGCCACTCCGCCGCAGCACCCCAGCTCCAGGATTTTCATTTGGCGATCTTGCTCATTGCCTTCCTGGCCCTGGGACCTGTCTTCGACAGCCTCGGCCTCGCCCATAACGCTGGAGCTGAAACCAGCGGCCATGTTCAGCCGGAACTCGAAGCTTTCCTATAGCCAGCCGACCGGAGAGCTAGGGCCGGCTAGTCGCCATGTCTTGATCTGTCTTGATGTAGGCGTCAACGCGCAGCCCAACCGGCAACTGAATGCCTGGATCGAGTTGCACCAGCGTCTCCAGAATCTTCGTATCCACCTTTTCCGTCGGCTCATCCGTGCGGATGTTCTTGCGCCCGAGTTCGTTGCCCACCCGAACCACGTGACCGGTGAATCTTTGCTTGCCATAAGCGTCGGCGGTCACATAGGCCGGCTGTCCCACTCTGACCAGCGCCACCTCCGTCTCGTCCACATCCACGCGAACCCGCAGCACCGAGTTGTCGCCAATCGTCACGATCGGGTCCGGCACCGTTGACGAATTGCTCACACTTTCTCCGGCGCGGTGGTGCTTTCTCAAAATGATTCCCTGAATCGGGGAGCGGATCAGTGTCTTCTCGTAAACCGCCTGGGCTTGAGCCATTTGCGCCTTTGCCAGATCCAAAGCCGCCTGCGCCGCCGCAATGTCCTCTTCGCGAGGCTTATCGTCGATCAGCGCATGGTGCTGTATGGCCTCTTCGTACTGCGCCTTGGCAACATCGTACTCGCGGACGTAGCGTTCCTTATCCTCGCGGGAAACAATGCCGTCGGAGAAAAGTTGATTGTGACGCTCCACCTCCGCCCGCGCGTTATCCAGCACCGCAGCGCTCTCCTGCACCGACGAGAGTGCTTGACGCCGCTCCTGGTCTCGCGCTCCGTTGACCGTCTTGCGTAACTCCGCCTCTCGCTGCTTCACCTGTGCGGCTGACGTATGAATCTGCGCCGCAAGATCGGCGTTCGCTAGCACTGCGACCACCTGACCGGCGTTCACCCGGTCACCCTCTTCCACTAAAACACTGCGCAGTTTGCCGCTCAGCTCGGAACCGACTTTGATGTCCTCCGACACCGGCTCTACAGCGCCGGGTCCTGCAACATAGTGCTCCTGTGGGGGAACAGGGGAAGATGCGGCGGCAGCGGCATCGTGGCGCGCATGGGCGGCGACCATCGTAAGACTCACGGCAATCAAAGCGGCGACAGCGGCGGCAATCCATTGCTTCCTGTTCATAATGACCTCGCAAGGGGGGACTGGGGATCGAGCGTGGATGAATGAGACCCGGGAATAAAGTCCGAGCCTGGACGCAGATGCTCCACCGAAGAGACCGTTCCGTCTTCAATGTGGACGACCCGGTCTCCCAGGTCGGCGATACGGCTGTCGTGGGTGACAACAGCCACAGCCCGGTTGTGTTCGTGAGCAAGCTGGCGCATCAGTTCCAATACCGAGCGGCCGGTGTGGGAATCGAGGGCCGCCGTCGGCTCATCTGCCAGCAGAATCTCTGGATCTCCCGCCAGTGCTCGGGCCAGCGCCACGCGCTGCTTTTGCCCGCCGCTCAAATCGGCTGGGTAAGCGGACCACTTGTCCTCGAGATGCACCTGCGCCAGCAGATCGAGCGCCTCGCTCCGAGCCTTCGTTCCGCGCTTGCCCTTCAACTCGAGCGCAACTTCCACATTCTCTACCGCGGTCAGAGTGGGGAAGAGATTGAAGGCCTGGAAGACAAAGCCGATATGGCCTAGCCGGACGCGCGGCAGCTCGCGCTCGTTTAATCCCGCGATCTCCCTACCCGCAATCTGCACACTTCCCGAGGTCGAACGCAGAATGCAGCCCATGATGGAGAGCAGAGTGGTTTTGCCGCTTCCCGAGGGTCCCATCAGGAAGAGCAGTTCGCCCCGGTAGAGGTCCAGGTCCACGCCTTCAAGGGCCGTCACCCGCGCGGCGCCTTCGGCATACGTCTTGGTGACCCCGCGGACTCGAATCGCAACTTCCATTGTGCTTCCTCATTTGTACGGGAGACGCTAGTTCCGGAAAACCATGGCCGGATCAAGGTGAGTGACTTTGTTAATCGAAACCGCAGCCGCGATGCCGCACATCAAAAGCGTCAGTCCGAAGATGAGGAGCGCCATGGGCCAGGGCAGCAGAATCGATGCGCCGCCCTGCCGCGCTCCACGAACCACGAAGAAGCTGACCGTGATGCCGATGGCATAACCCAGCACGGCGCTCATCCCCGCCTGTTGCAGAATCACGCGATACACATAGCTGTTGGGCGCGCCGATTGCCTTGAGCGTCCCATACTCGCGCAGGTGGTCCATCGTCGTGGCATAGATGGTTTGCGTCACCACCACGATCCCTACCACCAGTCCGAGAAGCGCCGCCAGCAGCACAGCCACGCCCGCGCCGGTGGTGAACATCCAGTAGAAGCGCGTCATTCCGCTGAACTGGGCTGTCGTCAGAACATCCACATCGTGCAGTCTTCCCCGGAGATCGCGCTGAAGCTGCTCCAGATTCACACCCGGCTGCGCCCGCACCAGGATGAACTCCGTCTGGTCTTCCTGAAGACCGGTAAAGCTCTGCGCATTCTTGAACGTAGTGAAGACATAGGGCGACGTGGTGAAGGAACGGATGCCGTGCGTCGTGCCCACAACACGCGCACGGTACCCATTCATCTCGAAAACCTCGCCGAGATGTGTAATCCCAAGCTTCTTCCAGTAGAGATCGTCAACCAGAATCGCATCCGGCCTCTTCAGATCGGCCACGCTGCCACTCGTCACGTTCCATGGGCCGCCCATCGCCTGATCGGTATTGAAGCCGACCACCTGCACACTCTCATGGCCTCCATCGAGGCGCTTCCAACTTGCAAAGTGTGCAATGTATTTCTCAGCCGAGGCGACGCCCGGAGTGGCGCGAACCTGATACAGCTTGCGCTCGGAAAACGGTATGCCTTGCTCGATATACGGAATATGCCGTGAGGCAATCCAGATGTCCGCCTGCGAGTGGTCGATCAGCCCGGATGTCGTCGTTGTGAAGCCCAGGAAGAGACCCAGCTCAACCACCACCAGCACCACGGCAAAGGTGATGCCCGTCAGCGTAACCGCGAGGCGAATTTTGTCGTGAAAGAGGTTGCGCCGGGCCAGGGGAGGCATGGTCTCTACTCCTTAAAATGTCCTACAGCCTATGGTTGCAAGAGTCCGCGCAGGATGCCATTGATCATCGTTTGCGACCGATCGCTGAGCGGAGCCCAGTCAACCCAGGCATCGCACTTCTGCGTAATTTCCAGGGATGCAACTCCGTGAACCGACGCCCATAGAGTCTGACAAATCAAGTGCGCGTCGTTATACTCGGGCCGGAATAACCCGGCATCGATCACGGAACTGACAATCTGGTACAGGAACGCATACGCGTCCTCATTCGGATTCCCTTTGCCCTCAGGAACTTCTTCTTGGCTGGGATGAGGGAGATGGGGTGTGAGGAACATCAGCCGGTAGTGATTGGGGTGATCGACGGCAAATTGAATATAGGCCAGGGCACACCCTCGCAGGCGTTGCAAAGGATCGGGAATGAGCGCCAGCTTTTGAAAGCTCTCCGACAACTGCGCGAAATCGGCGCGGCACAGTTCGCGGAACAGCGTCTCCTTGTCGGCAAAGTGGAGGTAGATGGTCGTCGGCGAATACTCGATACGCTCCGCAACCTTCCGCATCGTGACCCCCTCAAAGCCGCATTCGACAAACAGCTCTCTTGCCGCATCGAGAATCTTTTCGCGTACTTCGTCTCGTTCGCGCTGCCGACGCTCTTCAATTCCCACGGATTTCTCTCAACTTTCCCAGCTCGTCTTACCAATGCTCCCATTATTAACACTGTTAAGTATTCTGTCAAGCGTTAAATAAGATTGTTGTGATAATGCATGCCCCGAGAGCTACGCCTGTCACCTCCTCATCCTGTCCGGGTACTTATACGATGAGGTGAGCTGATGACCACGAAGATTTCAGGCAATAGTGACGCGCAACTGGTGGAATGGACCCTGACAGGCGACCGGAGCGCCTTTGCGGCCATCGTCAAACGGTACCAATCGCTTGTCTGCTCCATCACTTACAACGCAACAGGCAGCTTGAGCCTGAGTGAAGACCTCGCGCAGGAAACCTTCTTCGCAGCCTGGAAACAGCTCCCCGAACTGCGCGAACCCGCCCGGCTCCGCTCCTGGTTGTGCGGCATCACGCGCTTCCTGGTCGGCAAGGAATTCCGGCGGCAGGGTCGCGAACCGATCATCGCCGCGGAGCCCCTCGATGCGATTGAGGAACCGGTATCTCTGGAAGCGTCGCCGGCGATACAGGCCGTCAGCCGTGAGGAAGAGACGATCCTGTGGCGAGCTCTGGAGCGGATTCCCGGCATCTACCGCGAACCGCTGATCTTGTTCTACCGCGAAGAGAAGTCTATCGAACGTGTCGCCACCGAGTTGGAGTTGAGCGAAGACGCCGTAAAGCAAAGGCTCTCGCGCGGGCGCAAGCTGCTCCACGAAGAGGTGGTTGCGTTCGTCGAGGGAACCCTGTCCCGCACAGCGCCTAGCCAGAACTTCTCCAACGCCGTGCTCGCCATGTTGCCGGCTGCCTCAACGGCAACCGCGGGCGTCGGCATAGCCAGCAAGGGCATCGCGATGGCCAAGTCAGGATCGATGGCCGCGTGGCTTGCGCCTTTGGCCCCTTTCGTTGGAATTTTTGCCGGTGTCATGGCCAACTGGCTGTCTGTGCGGTCCGCTCCCACCGTCCGCGAGCGCCGATTCCAAACTTCGGCGTTCATCGGTTTATGGGCATTCGTGCTCGCCTGGGCTGTAGGCGGGCAAATTGCCTTGCTGAATCTGCATGATCGCCTCGCGTGGAGCGATCAATCGTTCTACGCGGTCATGACGGCCTTCTGGTGGTTCTACGCCACGGTTGCCGCCACCTTTACCGTCACCTTTTTCAGGAGGATCGTGGCCATACGCCGGCAAAGCGAGAAAACAGCTGGGACTCGTGAAACCGATGGAACTCCACTCACTCTGGGATCGAACCTTGCCATGACAGCTGGCGTGTACGTTGCGTTGTTTTCGTGGCTCATCTACATAGCGTGGCGGGCAAATGACCTCGTGACGGCCGGAATCATCGGCGGAATCATGACAGTTCTGGGCATCTGGAACTTCCTCGCCACGCATCGCCGGCCCGAGCAGGCCGGCCTGCCCACGACAATCCGGCATCTCGCCCTGGCCTGGGCGTTTGTTCTGGCGATCCTGAATCTCCGTTTGGATATGTGGCTGGCGGCTTTCCGTGGCGTCGATCTCGCCGAGATTCACCGCCTGCTACCTGTATGGGTCGTTCCAGTAGCTACGTTGACGTTGCTCATCTGGACAGGAGTATTGGTGGCCCTGACAACCCCGCAACCTCCCGCCTCCCAGAACGAGCCTGGCCGAAACACTCGCGGCGTCAGATAAGGGAGCTTGTCGCAACGCGCCGCCATCGGCTCTCATCTACCGGCAACGCGACGAGCGCGATGCCGGTAGATAGTGGAAAAGAACGGCCATGACTTTTCACAAGTGAATTGCCACTATCCGATGTAGCCGAAGCCCGCGTCCTGCGGAAGATTTGGAAACCATCTGGAAGCGGATGCTGGCGGCGTTTGGAAGTTAGCAAGTGCGCTGGCCAAGCTCAGACGGTCAGACGTGGCCGTCTCTGTCGCACGGAACAATGGAGAGCACAGCCCCAGATTGAAATTCAAATCGGCCTTGTAGTCCGCAGTGCGCAATGATTTCTGCGGAGATTCCAGCAGGCGTAAAGCTACCTCGCGAGTCAATTCTATTCGGCAGTTGGTCGAATATGATTTCCTGCATTTCGTTTTGATAGCTGAACCCTGTTAGTTCGAGATTGCAGACATTGTTGAAACGAATCTCGGAGAGGTAGTAGCCAGTCGCCGCTAGGCGCACCGTCATCGAGAGCGTCGGTGAATTGCTCCCGGGCTTATGCGGTGATCCATCTGTGCGATCAAGAATGAGACTGATCAATTCCGCATCATCGAAAGCCGGCCACTCACCGATGACTTCAATCAGCTTGTGGCTATCCTCGATGAACGGCGAAGGGTCGAACCAGTCCTGTTCGTCGTCAACCATCTCCTCGTCTCCTACAAAAATAACCTAGTCGAATTCTTCGCCAATCTATCTCGTCTCACTCGCGTCCTCCGCTCCAGCAGCCAACGCCAGTCCCGGCTCTTCGTCGCCCGCGGCATCAAGCAGCCCACGCGGCATTTGCTTGCTTGTTCTGATCCCCAGTTGCTTCAGCAGCTCCACCTGCCGGATCAGATTCCCGCGCCCTTCGCTCAGCTTCTTCATGGCGCTGCTATAACTTTGGTCGGCTCCGCGCAGGCTCTTGCCCACAGCCTCAAGATCGCTCACAAAGTTGACAAACTTGTCATATAACTCCGCCCCGCGATTCATCACATCCTGCACGCTGCGCGCCTGCAACTCCTGCTGCCACAAGTTGTCCACGATGCGAATGACGAAGAGCAGCGTGGTCGGCCCCACCAGCAGAACTTCTTTCTCATACGCGTAGCGCCACAGCCCCTCGTCCTCATGCAGAGCCACCAGAAACGCCGGCTCGATGGGCACAAACATGACGACAAAGTCCGGCGTCTCCAGCGCAGCCAGCTTGTGATAGCGCCGCGCCGCCAACTCATCCACATGACCCCTCATGCTCGCTAAATGTCGCCTGACAGCGGCTTTGCGCTCCTCTTCCGATACCGCATTGGCCGAATCGGTATAGGCGTTCAACGAGACCTTGGAGTCGATCACCAGGTGCCGCCCGCCGGGCAGGTTCACGATCACATCGGGCCGCGACTTTCTCTGCCGAGCCTCTCCCAGTCCGTCAGGCCCATCGCCAGCCGCGTCAAACGTCTCCTGCACGCGGAACTGTTCGCCTTCGCGCAAGCCTGCCTTCTCCAGCAGATTGCGCACAATCAGTTCGCCCCAGTCGCCCTGCGCCTTCGACGAACCCCGCAGCGCCGTGGTCAGGTTCCGCGCTTCCTCGCTCAACTGCTGGTTCAGTCCCCCCAAAGTCCCGATCAGCGTCTCCAGCTTGGTGACGCCTTTGGTGGAGTCGGTCTGCGCTTCCTCGACCTTCTTGCGGAACTCCTCGATCTGCGTCTTGAGCGGGGTCAGCAGGGTTCCCAGTTCTTTCTGGCTTCCCTCGGAAAAGCTCTTCGATTTCTTCTCAAGAATCTCCCCAGCCAACGCCTCGAACTGATGGGCCAATGCCTGTTTGGCACTATCCAGAATGGCCAGTTTTTCAGCCAGACCCTGGCGTTCGTTGCGCAGGTCTGCCTCTAATTGGCCGATCCGCGCCGCCTGCGCTGGCTCAGCGTCCGCCTTGGCGCTCAGATCCTTGCGCAGCGCGTTTCGCTCTCCTTCCAGGCGGCCGATGGCAAGTTGGCGCTCGATGGCGAGCGCCTCAAAGCTGGCCCTGGACTCGGACTCAGCCTTGGCCTTCGAAAGCTCCTCTTTTGACCGGCTCAATTCCGCTGTCAACTTCTCATTGTCTTGTTCCAAATGAGCCGTTTCGGCCTTCGCCAGAGTGCTCTTGAGCCAAAAGCCGAGGACGCCCCCAGCAATCGCCGCCAGTAGAAACCAAACCGTCTGCATCGTTACCCCGCTTCGCCTAATGTACGCCTTCACGCTGTGTATTTCCCACCAAACCCGGCACGTTTTTTATTCCCTGTTCCCTATTCCCTATTCCCTCGCTGACCTCCGCCTTTACACACCCCCACCCGCCCGGTAAACTTGAAGTTCTGGGGCCATGCGCATTTTTTTGGCGTAGTGGTTGTGTTCCCCTGCCACCAGCCAGTATCGTAGGCAAGCGGAACCTGAACGCACTTCACACCCGTACAAACTTTCAAGTTCTAAAAAACACGAGGAGAAACACGCATGGCCGTAGAAGAGAAAGTTAAGCAGATCATCGTCGAGCAACTACAGGTGGACGAAGCCGAAGTGACCCCCGGCGCCAGCTTCCAGGAGGACCTGGGCGCAGACTCCCTCGACGTGGTCGAACTGGTAATGCAGTTTGAAGAGGCCTTCGATCTCGAGATTCCCGACGAAGATGCCGAAAAGATCAAGACCGTCAAGGATGCGATCGACTACATCGAGAAGAACGCGAAAGGCAGCAAGTAGCCCTTGTCCAATCCGTCCCGCAGAGTCGTAATCACCGGACTCGGGCTGATATGCGGTGTGGGCAACACCGCTCCCGAGGTTTGGCGGCAGCTTCTGGCTGGCGCCAGTGGCATGGCTCCTATTCAGGGCTTCGATACTACCGGTTTCCCGGTCACGTTTGCCGCCGAGGTCAAGAACTTTGACCCGCTCGACTTCCTGGATAAAAAGGAAGCGCGCAAGATGGGGCGCTTCATCCATTTTGCCTTTGCCGCCACCCAGGAAGCCATCGCCCAGTCCGGCCTCCAGATCACACCGGAGATTGCCGACCGGGTAGGCGTCTTCATCGGCTCCGGAATCGGCGGATTCGAGATCATCGAGCGCGAGCACACCAACCTGCTCAACGGTGGACCGCGCAAGATTTCGCCCTTCTTCATTCCCGCGGTCATCGTGAACATGGCGGCCGGCCAAATCAGCATTCGCTACGGTGCAAAGGGACCGATCTCCGCCACGGCTACGGCCTGTGCCACATCGGCCAACTCCATCGGCGACTCCGTGCGCATGATCATGCACGGCGACGCGGACGCGATGATTGCCGGCGGCGCGGAAGCATCGGTTACGGCACTCTCCGTTGGCGGATTTGCCGCGATGCGTGCGCTCTCTACTCGCAACGACGAGCCTACCCGCGCCAGCCGGCCGTTTGACAACGACCGCGATGGCTTCGTCATTGGTGAGGGCGCGGGCATCCTTATCCTCGAAGAGCTGGAGTTCGCCAAAGCCCGCGGCGCAAAGATCCTTGCCGAAGTCATTGGCTACGGCATGAGCGCCGATGCGTATCACATGACGGGCATCGCTCCCGAGGGACAGGGCGCACAGCGCAGCATGAGAAACGCCCTCAAAGACGCGGGCATCCAGCCGGAAGAGGTCGGCTATGTGAACGCTCATGCTACCTCTACCCCCGCCGGCGACGGCAACGAATCGCGCGCCATCGAACTCGTGTTTGGCGAGCACGCCCTCAGCCATAAGCTCAAAATCAGCGGCACCAAGTCCATGACCGGTCACCTGCTCGGCGGCGCTGGCGGCCTTGAAGCCGGCATCTCAGTGTTGGCTCTGGTCAATCAGGAACTTCCGCCCACCATCAATCTCGAAAACGTAGACCCTGCTTGCATCCTGGACTACGTGCCCAACAAACCTGTCGCCCACAGCTTCGACGTGGCTCTCTCCAACTCCTTCGGCTTCGGCGGCATCAACGCCACGCTCGTCATGCGCCGCTGGTCCGAGTAGCGCCGCCAAACCCCTCAGAAACAAACAGCGCGAATCCTATCAAGGGTTCGCGCTGTTTGTCTTTCAGACTCAATCAAGGCATCAGCCCGTGACTGCCGCGATCCCCGCGCCGATCAGGGCCAAAATCGCCCACCATCCGAAGACCGCGAGATAGCCTGAACTCCGTTTCACCCCTGCCACAATCGCCGTCCCCATCCCCAGCAACACAAGAGTCCAGATGGTCACCGCATCCAGCGAAGTCAACAACGCGTAGAGGGCCTTGTTGGTCTCCAGCGGATTTAGAAAGGCAGCCGCATTCGTGGGCGCATAGTTCTTGATGTTGAACGTCTCTGGCGCAGCCCCCGCAAAGATCACAATCGTGCCCAGCAGCGGTTTGACAATGCCAGGTAAGCCTGCAAACAGCCACACTGCAAAGATGCTTCCGTACGTGGCTCTTCCGCCAAAGATAAAATTGATCGTGCCCCACAGCACCAGTGAACCCAAGGCAATGAAGGCCAACACCACAGCCGGATTCGCAATGAATAAGCCCTCGGTAACGTATAGCCAAAACTTGGTGATCTTCTCGCGCTGCTCCGGCGGGGCCTGCGCCAGTTGCTCTTCCCCCTGCGGGTTGAGGTGAATCTGATTAACCACTACCTGCTGCATGCCAATCTTGAGGTCGACGGCCGCAAACAGAACGTACCCGGCCACAGCGATGATGACAAATGGCATCCACCAGCTCTTGTTGCCGCGCTTGATATCTTCAAACGTCTTCGACGGCGCGCTAAACATGTTCGCCACGCGCTGCCACTGGCTCAGGTCAGCGCTCCCGGGGGCTGACTCGGCCACAGGTTGTATTTCCATATCGCTCATGATTTCGCCTCACGAAAGCTCGGCCTGGTGATCGAAGCGCATTGGCCGCACACAGCACGGCACCCAGTCGCGAACGGCTGCATTTGTGGAGATACGCAACGACCGCCGGGTTCGTTCCCGGCAAATTGGAAACTAAAAATACGTCCGCCGCGATTGTACCTCTGGGAGCACGGGAGAGAAAATCAGCTTGTAGTGAAAAGCTAGGACCGATATAACCGCGCCGCCGCTACAGTCCCTGCGAAGCGATCTCGGCGGCCGCTGGGGGCGGCTCGGTCTGTTGGGTTCCCTTGCGGGCTTTGGCCCGGGCCGTCACACTCTGCCTCGTCCTCCTTGGTGGGGCATTCGGCGCAGGCATGGGCGGCACATAGCTCTTATAGACAGTAATGTGGAAGCACGCCTGCTGAAACTCCTCTTCCACATCGATCTTCCCTGCCTCTTGCAAGGGCAGCAGCCAGCTCCGCATCCAGCCCATTTCCTGCCGGCTCATCCCCAGCTTGGCAATGTCGATGGTGGCCCCCGTCAGATGGGGGCTGGCGATGTCGCCCTCGGCCGGCGCGGCATTCCCATTGGTTCCCATCAGCTGCTTCTGGTATTCGACAGTTCGCACCGCTGAGCTGACCTCAAGCGGCCTGTGAAACTGAATCCCGTGGATACGCGCCAGGTCGCTGAGAAAACGTGCCGTCCAGGGCCGGCAATAGCGGTGACTTTCGGGCAGATTCTCATTCACACTCAGCACCGCGGAGGTCGGCACAGGGACCAGCATCTTGCGGGCAATGCGGTCTGCCAGATCGTCTTCGTCCTCGATTCGCTCCAACCCGTCTGCCTCTGTCTTATCGTTTTGTCGCTCCAGCGATTCGAGAGACCCACGCAATGGCGGCGGCATCGGAACCAGTCTCTGATGCAGCACGGCAGCCTTGGTCAGCTCGGGCGGCTTCCGCGTGGTCGCATCCCCATCCGCACGTTCATCTTCTTGCACAGCCACATACCTGGCCCGATTGCCATGCAAGTGCCCGGCTTTGACGGCTGTCGCGTGACGAGTCTTTTTCCGGGAGTGATGAGAGGTTGTCGCGGGCAGGGCACTCCTGCGCGTCTTCGCCGCAGGAGCCGGCGAGCCGTTGGCTGAAGTCAATGAAAGCGCAGCCAGCACAAAAATAATAAATGCGGTCCGCAGCATAAAGAAGTTGCGGAGAATCCAGAGCAACTCCAGTTTAGACGCACCC
>Ga0182024_10001164_pt1 | contig 68060 bp, 57 predicted proteins | sample P32metaG_FD_120480 | JGI IMG/M metagenome (GOLD analysis project Ga0182024, IMG submission 120480) | Permafrost microbial communities from Stordalen Mire, Sweden - P3-2 metaG (Illumina Assembly) | ecosystem: Environmental > Terrestrial > Soil > Wetlands > Permafrost | place: Sweden: Stordalen...
ATGCAGCGTGACATCTCCGTGCACTTCGAGACACTTGTAAAAATGTCCATAGAAGGTCGCCCCGCCGGCGCAGTGGAACACGGTGTTTTCGTCGATTGCGCCGCTTTCGAGGCCCGCCAGCGCCACGATCGGCTTGAACGTCGACCCGGGCGCCCATTGCGCCTGAATGGCGCGATTGAGCAAAGGATTGCCGGGATCGTTGGTCAGCTCCTTCCAGTCTTTCGACTTGATGCGCACGGCAAACTTATTCGGATCGAAGGTCGGGCGCGACGCCATCGCCAGAACCTCGCCATTCTGCGGATTCAACGCCACCACTGCGGCGCGCGCATGCGGAAAATCGGCGAGGCCTTCATCCAGCGCAAGTTCCGCTACCGTCTGCAGATCGAGATCGATCGAGAGCTGAAGATTCCGCCCCGGTTTAGCTTCCTTGATGCCCAGCACCTCGCGTTCCCGCCCGCGGTTATCCACCACGGATTGCCGCTCGCCGTCGACTCCCATCAGGGTTTCGTTGTACTGCTTTTCAATTCCCGTCTTCCCGATGATCTGTCCCTGGTTGTACCTGGAGTAGTCGGGAATATCGAGTTCGGATTCGCTGATTTCGCCCGTATAACCGATCACGTTCGCGAGGATGCCATTCTCCGGGTAGAGCCGCCTCTGCGATTCGATCAGCTCCATCTCGGGGAACGTATCCGCATCGCGATGCGCTTCCACGAACGCCAGCTCGGCGGGCGTCAACTCCTCTTTGATAATGATGGGCTCGTACTTCGGACGCTTCTTGTACCGCCCGACTTTCCGCACCAGATCGTCGTAATCGAGATGGAGTCCGTCGGCTATTTCGTGCAGATGCTCCTGCTTCAGGTTTTCCCGCGACAAGATCAGGCTCCACGTCGAATGGTTGTCGACAATCACGCGGCCGTCGCGATCGAGGATCTTTCCGCGGGGCGCCACGATCGGCAACGCTTTGATTCTGTTCCGCTCCGCGCGCTCGTTGTAGATTTCCGGGCTCTTGATCTGCAATTCCCAGAACCCGGTCACCAGAAACAGAAAGATTACGACCGCAAAATATTGGAACACGGCCATTTTTGCCGAAGCAAAACTGGGGTCGTCCCGGAGCTGAATCTTGCCGGGCCGGCTCTGCTGCTCGAGATGGTGTTCGAGAGAAGGGAAGCGCACGGTAGCGCCGAAGCTGGTTCTAGATTAGCAGAAACGGAGTAAGGGCGTTAAAAACGCCTCCCGGCCTTACTTGCTGCCCAGACCGACGAAAAGCACGCCCAGAAGAATCATCCCCAGACCCATGAACTTTTGCCTCGTGAAAGGCTCTTTGAAGAACAGGCGGGCCCAGACCATGGTCCAGACGTAGCCGAGAGAAACCATCGGAAATAGTACCGAGATCTGGCCGTTCCTGATGCCCCAGCCGTAGAACACCGACGAGCCCAGGTATAGGCCTACGCCCAACAACAGCCGCCAGTTCAGCAGACTCAGGACACCGGTGAGACGCACCGCGCCGAGTTTCAGGAAGACCGCGCCGAACGAGCCCACCACGGAGGCGAACAACACCAACACCATCGAACTGGCTGGTGTCGCTGTCATTCCGGACCCTGTCGGCCCAACAGGGCGACGCCCGCCATGACCGCCACAATCCCCAGCAGTTTCAATGGGTTGATCGTGTCGTGAAAAATGAAATAAGAGAGCACGGTCACCCAGACGTACGCCAGCGAAATGATCGGATAAATCAGGGACAGCTCGCCCTGGCGCAACGCCAGAATCATCATCAGGCAGAAAACTCCATAAAGCGCGTAGCCCGCTACCAGCGGTAAATTGGTCACGAGTGCGATCGGGTCGAGCGTGGTGATGCGGGTTGTCCCGATCTTCATCAGGATCTGTGCGGACGCGCTGATCAGCGTGCACGAGGAAATCAGGAGGACGGAACTCCGGCGCGTGGCAAACACGCCTCCAGGTTCACCCACGGCGTTCGCCTCAATTGGCTTTATTCTCGTCAACCTCGACACAGGATAGCAGGGAGGGCCCGGTGCCAGGAGCTAATTCGCGACATCCCGCGAATCGGCTATTGTAGAAGTGAAAAGGACCACGTATCATGCGGCGTTACGCGAACGTGGGAACAATTCTGTGTTTCCCTCTCCTCTTGGCGTCTTACGCCTCAGCCGATGAGGCGGCCGACCGCGCGGCCATCGACCGTGCCATCGCATCGCTGAATCAGCAGCCGCAGCCCACCGCAGTCTTCACCGAGGATTCGTACTCCGAACTCGATCGGCTGCCGGACGTAACACCGCGGGCGGTCCGGATTTTGGCATTGTCTGGTGGACCGATGGTGACAATATCGCACGAACCCTGGGGCGAAGCGACGCTTAATTTGCCCGCTACTGCGTCCCTCGCGCTTGAGATAACCAACCCGCGCATCGCGGGCAGCGCCACCCGATTCATCACAACTGACGTTGCAGTGACTGATGGCGCATGGACACACACAGACGGCAGCGGCGTAATTCAAACCATCCCGCTGCTGTTCGTGATGAGGAAAGAGGGAGACAACTGGAAGATCGCGTCGGTCCGGGTGCTGACTCCACGTTGAGCTTTACCTGCACGAGCGCTGGCGTCTCACAGTCAAACGCTGCAAGTTCCTGGCGACGGTGCTGTCGCCTTTGCTGCTGTCGATGCGTTTCTTGTTAGCACTGATCAAAAGGGCACCGAAGGGTTTCCGACGGCATGCTTCGCTTTTCCCGTTTTCGCGGAAGACGAAAGCAGCTGTTTGATTGCCACTCCCCCCAGAGCGAGCTCGCTCCGAATCAGACCATCCCCGCCAACCAGAACGGCGCTGGGCGTCGAAATGCAGTCGTACATTTCGGCGACTTCAAAGTTCCGCTGAAGCAGAACCTGTGAAGTTCCGAATTCTTTCAGTTTGGCGAGATTGTCCTGCGCGTCGCCGCGGCTGACCAGCACTATATTCGGCAATCCCTCCATCTCGCGCTTCCAGCGGACCAGACTCGACGCCAGCGTTTGACACGGCTTGCAATGCGGGCTGGAGAATACCAGCAGCACATCCCGGCCTTGTTTTCGCAGCGACTGTAGCGAGCGCTTTTCGCCGGTCATCCCCGGCAGTTCGAACTCCGGAGCGGGCGTTCCAATTGGGAGACCTATCCCCATAGCGGCGATCTTGGCCGGCTCGGGAACCTCAGCTGAGGGCGCGGTCCGTGTCCCGGCTCGCTTGCGGGGCACTGGCGCCGGTCGTTCCTCTGGTTCGTCCTCATCGTCGATACCCAGAGACCATGACAACTGCGATTCGATGGACTCCGTCTCAGGACGCGACCGCCGGAGCAAATAGAAAAAAAGGAATGCCACCGCGCACGCTGCCACAATGGCCAGCTTCCGCGCGATGACGTCGAGTGAGGCGAACCACGCCCACGGATCCGGCCCCAGATTTCCCTGGCCTCTCGATGCCAGCCAGCCAGCGAATACCGCCAGGACAGCATTGCGTACCAACGTAGGCCAGCCCACGGGCGCCGAATGCAGTTGGCCGAAACAGTGGCAATCCGGCTTGCGCCCGCGTATCATCGCGATGCCGACCGCAACCATAAAGGCGATGAGCAACGCGAAGGCGCCCCGCGACCCGTACCAAGCCAGTTTCGCAGGGATCAGCGCCGCGGCAACCGCCAACTCGAGCACCGGCAGGAGCACCACCATGGGCCGCGCCAATGCCGCTGGCAGGCCAAAACCGCGCAAGGCTTTCCGCAGCCCCAGAGGGTCAACCAGTTTGGAAGCGCCTGCAAGAAGAAAGACCGCAGCCAGGAGGAGCCGGGAAGTCAGCAGAGCAAATTCCGCGATTCTCAACACATCTGCACCTGCATTTGGGGGTGAGTGTGCCGCCACCCGTACGATAATACCGCCGCCAAGCGCAGTTTCCAGGCTCTAAGGCGCTTCCGCTTCTTCGTGTATACTGAAATGTATATACGGATGCGCTTCGATTGGGATGAGAGTAAGAATCGCCTCAATCGTGCCAAACACGGCATCGACTTTGGCTTCGCAAGTCTCGCATTCCACGATCCCTTTGCTGTCGCTACGCAGGATCGGGACGTCGATGGCGAGCAGCGTTACCAGTTGATAGGGGCGGTGTTTACGAGGATCATATTGGTGGCCCATGCCATCCGAGTCGAATCCGAACCGAGTTCCATAGTTGGAGAAGAACTAATTATTCGAATCATCTCCGCGCGGAAAGCCACTCCGGCGGAAAGGAAACTCTATGAAGAAAACGCGCCCGACTGAAGACCAGAAAAAACAGCTCGCGGCTCTTGACGCTATTCGCGATGCCGACATTGATCTGAGCGATATTCCGGACCAGGGGAACAGGACGGGCTGGATCTCTTCCCAGGAGAAGTTGCGGGGACTCATGTACCGGCCTGTCATGCGGGCGATCTCGATTCGTCTGCCGATGCCCGACATCGCGCTGGCACAGGAACTTGCCGGACGGAAGGGCCTCCCGTACCAGACCTACATTAAGCAATTGCTTCACGACGCGCTGGATCGGGAACGCGCGTTGCAATAGCGATGTCCGGGCGCTGGAGACTCGAGCGGTGTTCCCCGACGGCCGCACCGTGAAGATTAGGCAGTTTTCTGAATAATCGATTCGAGCCGACGATGCCCCGCATTGTGGAACACGAGCCTTTCCCCGTTCGTATGCTGTCTATGAAGCCTCTCGGCGTATTTGATCGCGCATCGCGTTAAAATAGTTAACGAATCTCTCTATGGTCGACGCAGTATTAGCCAAAATCTTCGGCACCCGAAACGAGCGCGAGGTCAAGGCGATGCGTCCGGTCATCGCCGCAATGAACGATCTCGAGCCGGCGATGCAGCAGCTCTCCGACATCGATCTGGCCGCCAAAACAATTGAATTCAAGGAACGGCTCGCCCAGGGATCTCCCCTCGACGACCTGATGATCGAGGCCTTCGCAGTGGTTCGCGAAACCAGCCGGCGCGTCCTCAACATGCGGCATTTCGATGTCCAGCTCATCGGCGGCATGGTCCTGCACAAGGGCCGCATCGCGGAAATGAAGACAGGCGAAGGCAAAACGCTGGTCGCCACCGCGCCCTCTTATCTCAACGCGCTCGAAGGCAAGGGCGTTCACATCATCACGGTGAACGATTACCTCGCCAAGCGCGATTCCGAATGGATGGGCCGCATTCACCGCTTTCTGGGTCTGACCGTCGGCATCATCGTGCACGATCTCGACGATCGGGAGCGCCAGGAAAACTATCTCGCCGACATCACCTACGGCACCAACAACGAATTCGGCTTCGACTACCTGCGCGACAACATGAAGTTCAACCTGCAGAACTGCGTGCAGCGCGGGCACAATTTCGCCATCGTCGACGAAGTCGATTCGATCCTCATCGACGAAGCGCGCACGCCGCTCATCATCTCGGGTCCCAGCGAGGAGTCGACCGATAAATATTACAAAGCCAACAAAGTGATTCCGCACCTTCAGCGGGGCGAGGTGATCGAGGGCAAGGAGCCGGGCGAGAAATACACCACCGGCGATTTCACAGTCGACGAAAAACATCGATCCGCCGCTTTGACCGAAGAAGGCGTGCTGCACGTGGAAAAGCTGCTCGGGATCGGCAATATGTACGAGCCGCAGAACGTCGAGTGGAATCACCACATCCAGAGCGCCCTCAAAGCCCACTCGATTTTCCAGAAGGACAAGGACTACGTGGTGAAGGACGGCGAGGTCATCATTGTCGATGAATTCACCGGACGCCTGATGCCGGGACGGCGCTGGAGCGATGGCCTGCACCAGGCGGTGGAAGCCAAGGAGAACGTCAAGATCGAGCGGGAGAATCAAACGCTCGCCACCATCACGTTCCAGAACTACTTCCGCATGTACAAGAAGCTGGCCGGGATGACCGGTACGGCAGAGACGGAAGCGGCGGAATTCGAAAAGATTTACAAGCTCGAAGTGACGGTGATTCCCACCAATCGTCCCATGATTCGCAAAGAGAATCAGGATGTCGTCTACCGCACGGAAGACGAGAAGTTCCGTAACGCTGCTAAGGAAATTAAAGAATCTCAGGCCCGCGGCCAGCCGGTTCTGGTGGGCACGATTTCGGTCGAGAAGTCGGAACGTCTGGCTGCCTTACTCAAGAAGAATGGCGTCAGGCACGAGGTCCTGAACGCCAAGAATCACGAGCGGGAAGCCCACATCGTCGCACAGGCCGGCCGCAAAGGTTCCGTGACGGTTTCCACCAACATGGCGGGCCGCGGTACCGACATTCTGCTCGGGGGTAATCCCGATTCTATGGCTCGCGACCTCATGCGGAAGCAGAATAAGGATCCTGATCGCGAAGAGTTCAAGGCCGATTGGGAACGCACTCTGAGCGAGGTTAGAGCCGCTTGCCTGGTGGAGCATGACGAGGTTGTTGCGCTGGGCGGGCTCCACATCGTCGGCACGGAACGGCACGATTCACGGCGTATCGACAATCAGCTTCGCGGACGCGCCGGTCGCCAGGGCGATCCGGGCAGTTCGCGCTTCTTCCTGTCGTTGCAGGACGATCTGCTGCGTATTTTCGGTGGCGAGCGCATGCAGAACCTGATGTTGCGGCTCGGCATGGAAGAAGATGTGCCGATCGAATCGAAGATGATTACGAAGAGGATTGCCGCTGCCCAAAAAGCAGTGGAAGCGCAGAACTTCGAATCGCGCAAACACCTGCTTGAATACGACGACGTAATGAATAAGCAGCGGCAAGCCGTGTATGGCATGCGGCGGCAGTTGCTGGAAGGCGTCGATCAAAAGGAACGCGTTCTCGAAATGACGAAGGGGGTAGTCGGCGGCATCGTGGACAAGCGGTGCCCCGATAATTCCCACCCCGATACCTTCGACATGCCGGGACTCCAAACCGACATGCTCACCCAGTTCGGCGTGCGCATCAACCCGGCGGACCTTGCCGGCATGAACGGCGACCAAATCGACGTCGAGCTTTACGAACGCGCGCAGGCGGCATATCAGGCCAAGGAAGATCTGGTCGGCGCATCGCTGTTGCGCGAAGCGGAGCGCAACATCATGCTCCACGTCATCGACGATCAGTGGAAAGACCACCTGCTCTCGATGGATCACCTGAAAGAGGGCATCGGGCTGCGCGGCTATGGGCAGAAAGACCCGCTGGTCGAGTACAAGAAAGAGTCCTACACCCTCTTCCAGGACATGATGGACCGCATCGAAGACGAGACGGTCCGTTATCTCTATTTCCTCCGGTTCGAGCAGAATCCCGGCTCGCTGCCGTTTGCCAACGACGATTCGGAGTACGAGGAAGACGAGGAGGCAGCGGAACGGAAGAAGATCGAGGTATCGAAAGCGCTTGAAGAGCAGCAGCGGCTCGCAGCCCAGAGCGCGGTTCAGGACATGACCCGCAATATCCAGAAGCAGCACGAGCGGGAGTTGAAGGATTTGCAGTTTGCCGGGACGAACGGTTCGGGGACGGCGAATCAGACGGTCGTCAACGGCGCGCCAAAAGTCGGGCGGAACGACCCATGCCCCTGCGGCAGCGGCAAGAAGTACAAGAAATGCCACGGAGCATAAAGCTGTCCGCGGACGTCCAATTGGTTGACGTATGAATAAGCTCTTCTTTTTTTTGTTCGCCGCTGGTGCCGCCAACGCTGCGATTCTTCCAGACACTATCGGCGATTGGAAAAAGGGCACTGCGTCTTCCGCCGTCATACTCGATCAGAAGGTCTGGCAGGAATACGGGCTCCAGGATTCTGAGACTGCGGAATATACCGCCGCTGGCCCGGCGAAATACTCTATCTCGGCTTACCGGTTCGCGGACGCCACCGGTGCTTTCGCCGCTTTCAACCAGGCTCGCCCCGCCGATTCCCAGCCCGTCAGCGTGACCGGACTCGGTGCGGCGACCGCCTCCGACGAGATGGTTGCAGTCGGCAATTATCTGTTTGTTTTCAATGGATACAAGCCAAACCCTGAGGAATTGAATCATGTAGTTGGAACAGCTCCCCGGTATTCTCAATCGCCGCTTCCTACTCTGCCCAAGTATCTACCGGAAGGCATGGCATTGAATTCCGAACGGTATATCACCGGTCCGGAGAGCCTTTCCCGGTTTGCGCCCGAAATTCCCCCGAGCACAGCCGCCTTCCACTTCAACGCCGAGGCCGAGTTGGCGAAATACCCGGGCAAGCAGGGGAAGGAAACCAAGCTGATTCTCTTCAACTATCCGACGATGGAGATGGCCCGGGACCGAATCGCACACTTTCAACAGGTGCCGGGAGCTGTCGTGAAACGTGCGGGGCCTTTGGTTGCCGTGGCCCTGAATCCGGCCAGCGCGGATGAGGCGGAGAGGCTTCTCGCGCGGATCAAGTATCAAGCGGAAGTGACTCTTCCGGAACATGTTCCGACCATGAAGGACAATCCGGCGAACCTGTTTCTGAACATTTTTTACCTGTGCCTCGTGTTAGCCGGCTTTTGTCTAGTCTCGGGCTTGGTGGTAGGGGGCTTGCGCGTTTTGCTGCGCCGTTCGGGAGCTTCGGGGGATGGCGATAACATGATCTCGCTGCATCTTTCCGGGCGTCCCTGAACGGGACATTGCCAGCGGTAAGTTGCTTTGATGGTAGGAATTGCGGGTTTTTTGCTTAGGTGAGGGATCGGCAAACAACGAATCGGGAGTTTGTCAAGAAAAATCCACAAGGTTTATAAACGTCTGGAAATCATGTGTTTATGCTGTTGATAACTTAGAATGGATTTCCACTTGACGAAGCCTCACGCAAAACTTTAATATCCAATCACCAAGTTTTTGGCGGTTGCGAAGCCGTCGAAAATGATTCTCCCATCGAATTCACTCCGCTCTGGCGGAGTGAGCGAAAAGCCCACCCGTAAAAAGGTGGGCTTTGTTGTTTTGTGGCGCTGGCGGTCTTTGCCGCCGGCGGTCATACACCGGCGACAAGATCGCCAGTGCCACGGCTTTCAGTGCCCTCTGGACGCGAAAGAAGCCTATTCCAGCGCTGGAACGCCCCCAATCGCCCGCGAACACGATTTCCTCCAAACCCTTGCGAGTTCTTGTTGGGGGCACGGCAGCCGTTTCGTCGATATACCCGATCGCAAACGCGGCGCCGATCTCGAAATCGTCTGGGATGTGGAATTCGGCGCGGGCACGCTGCGTATCGAATCCACCCGTGAAATGAGCACGAAGACCCAGCGCCGTCGGCTCGATCGCCAGATTCGCCGTGGCTGCGCCCGCATCGTGCAGCGCGAACCGGTTTGGCTTTCCGTTATGACTGAAGGTTTTCTTGCCGGGCGGCTCGAAAACTGGTTCGGGCTCAATCTCGCTCGGATCTGTTCATGAACGCTGAGCAGGGCCGTATTGGCAGTTGGCGACATTACGTCGTCGGATGCAGTTCAGCTTGCTTGCGCCGCAAGACGTCCTCGGGCCTCGGCTGAACGGTAGAATCTGATTTACCGTTAAAAATGTCGGATAAAAAACTGCAGGTCATCCCGCTCGGCGGATTAGGTGAGTTCGGGATGCACATGATGGCGCTTCGGTACGGCGACGATATCGTCGTGATCGATGCCGGTATGATGTTCCCCGAGGCCGAGTTGCTCGGGGTTGATATCGTCACGCCGGATTTGACTTTCCTCAAAGAACACCGCGAGCACGTGCGCGCCCTGCTTCTGACGCATGGTCACGAGGACCATATCGGCGCCGTGGCTTTCTTCCTCGCCGAATTCAGCGTTCCGGTCTACGCCACCGCATTCACGCTTTCGCTTGTCGAGCGGCGTCTCGAAGAGTACGCGGTGGAGGAAGATCCGATACTGCGCGCGGTCAAGCCGAAGGACATCGTTGAGATCGGGCCGTTCAAAGTCGAGTTTGTCCATGTCACGCATTCAATCGTGAGTTGCGTGGCGCTGGCCATTACGACGCCGGTTGGCGTTGTCATTCACACGGGCGATTTCAAAGTGGACCCCACGCCTACCGATAACGAACTCTTCGATCTCCATACCCTGGCCGACTATGGAAAGCGCGGTGTCCTGCTTCTGCTCTCCGATTCCACCAATGCGGACCGGCCCGGCTATTCGGACTCCGAACGAGGGGTGCGTCCCCGGCTCGAAGACGTTTTCAACCGGTCGGAAAGCCGCCTGTTCGTTTCCTGCTTCAGCTCATCGATTCACCGGCTGCAGCAGATCATCGACCTCTCTGAGGAGTTCGGACGAAAGGTCGCTCTCGTCGGACGCAGCATGATCGCGGTTACCGAGATCGCGCACAATCACGGATTTCTCAGCATTCCCGACAACATTCTGATTCGTCCGCAGGACGTCATGGGCGCGAAACCGTCGAAAGTGACGGTGCTGATTTCAGGCACGCAGGGCGAGCCGATGTCGGCCCTCTCGCGCGTGGCGGTGGACAATCACAAGAACATTTCGATCACTCCCGGCGACATGGTGGTGCTCAGCTCGCGCATCATTCCCGGCAACGAGAAGACGATTTTCCGCATGATCGATCACCTGAGCAAGCGCGGCGCGGATGTGCTGTACGGCAGCATGAATCCGCCGTTGCACGTTTCCGGGCATGGCTCGAGCGAGGAACTGCGCCTGGTCCTGAATCTGGTCCGGCCGCGCTATTTTGTCCCGGTTCACGGAGAGTACAGGCAGCTTGCCAAGCATGCGCGGCTTGCCGATCACCTCCGGAACGTCGGCCTCGAGGAAACCTTTGTTCTGGAAACCGGAGACGTGCTGGAACTGGACAAGAGAGGCGCGCGAAAAGCGGGGCGCGTGACAGTCGGGCGCATATGCATCGACTCGGGCGCAGTCGGCGAAGTGGTCGGAGACATGGTAATCCGCGACCGGCGTTTGATCTCGGAAGACGGCATCGTGTTGCCGATCATCGCCATCAACAAGCACACCGGCAAGCTCGAAGGAAGGCCGGAAATCGTCAGCCGCGGATTCGGGCTCGAAAGCGACGCGGAATTCATGCGGGCCCTGCGCGATGCTGTGGAGAAGACTCTCGAAGGATCGAGCGCCGAAGAGATGATGGATGCCGGCGTGGTCAAGGAGAAGATTCGCGCGGACCTGAAGCGCTATATTCATCGACACGCGGAACGGCGGCCCATGATTATGCCGGTCATTATGGAGATCTGACGCGCTCCTTCCGATGCCATGGATTTTGAAGAAATCCAGCACGCCATCGAAAGTCTCTCCGGACGCCAGCAGAGCGTATTGGCCAAGTGGCTCCGGGTAAAGGTCCGGCAACGCGATCACGAGGAACGAGCGGCAAGGCTGAGGAGCACTTATCAAAAGGTGTTTTTCAAGAGCCCGGCCCTGCTCTGGAGCATCGCAAGTTTGCTGTTGTTTCCGGTCGTCGAGAGCTTGGTGTTTCGGCTCGGCTGGTACAACAAATACCTCGAACCTGCTTCCTCAGCGGGTATGGTGGAAAACCACCTGTATTGGCTGAAGCGTTTTCCGCATGCAAAAGTGTCCGAGGTCCTGATGATAGGCGACTCGCGGGTCGCGGAGGACTTTTCTGCGCGCACGGCGGGGGCGGCTACCGGGAATCGGATTCAATTCTGGAATTTCGGAATTGGCGGAACGACGCCGAGGGTCTGGTATTACATTCTGCGGGACGCTGATCCGACGCGACGCCGATTCGCGGCGATCGCCATCGCTCTCGACGACTACGCCGACGAAGACCACTGGGACAGCCCGCCGGATCGTTTTATCGATTTGAATTTTGTGGTCGGACGGCTGGGCCTGAGCGACTGCCGGGATTTTGCTTCCTCGATGAAGTCGCCGGAATACCAGACCAAGGCGCTGAGTGGATGCCTGTTGAGGGGAATAACTATGCGCCGCGATGCGCAGGAGTTCCTGCGGCATGTACCCGATCGCATCCGGCGGTCGAAGGACCTTCGCGTTAACGGCCGGGGATACAACGACGGATACACCGGTATCGACAAAGACCTGCGCGGTCTTTCCGCCGATTTCGTAAACCGAACGATTCACTTTCCCCCGGGACTGACCGCGCAGGCGCATGGCGAGATTCAGACCATGGTGATGCCGGACCTACCCCCGCAAACCGGTGAGATGACCCGCTACCGCAAGCTCTGGTTGGGGAGAATTCTCGACCTCTATAAGGATTCTTCAACCCGAATTATTTTCCTCGAACTGCCACGCGCGCCGCTTCCGAGGCCGGAGAACTCCCATCCGCCGAGGTTCCTCCAGTGGGCGCTCGGCAGGCCACTTGTGTCGGCGCTGCCGTCGAGAACTTTTCGGGATCTCGAGCGTCCGGAGCTTTTTGCAGACGGCCTGCACCTCAACAAGACTGGCCGCGCACTTTTCACAGAGAGGATAGCGGCTCAGGTTCCGCCGCTGATCGGAATTCCGTAGCCGATGCTGTTCACTACCTTCCAATTTGTTTTTTTTCTGCTGGTTGTGCTGGCGCTCTTTTACGCCCTGCCGCAGCGCGCCCGGCGTTACCTGCTCCTTGCCGCGAGCCTGTTCTTTTACCTGGCATGGCGCGCGAAGTTCGTGGTACTGATTCTTGGATTGATCACCGTGGATTATTTCGCGGCGCTCTGGATCAGCAGACGCGAAGGTAGCCAACGACGTGTCGCCCTTGTGGTAAGCTTGGCCGCAAACATCGGGATGCTCGGGTGGTTCAAGTACGCCAACTTTGCCCGTGAAACCTGGCTGCACATCCTGCATCCCGGCATGGTTGTTCAGCCCCTCGACATCATCCTGCCGCTTGGCATCAGCTTTCACACTTTCCAGAGCATCTCTTACGTGATCGACGTCTATCGCGGAGAGCAGGCTGTGGTGACCAGCTACATCGACTATGCGCTGTTCGTTTCATTTTTCCCGCAGCTTGTGGCGGGGCCGATCGTGCGCGCACGCGAGTTTTTCCATGATCTGTGGAACTGGAAAGCGCCTACCGGCGAGGAATGGCAGCGCGGCACTGCCACGATCCTCACGGGTTTCGTCAAGAAGCTGGTGTTTGCGGACCAGTTCGCGCTGGTGGCCGATCAGTATTTCGGGAATCCCATGGCGCTGCCCGGCATGGCGCCCGCGTGGACCGGAACCATCGCGTTCGCGCTGCAGATTTTCTTCGACTTCTCCGGTTATACCGACATCGCGATTGGCGTCGCTCTGCTGTTTGGTTTCCATTTTCCCGAGAACTTCCGCAGGCCATACCTTTCGGCAAGCATCACCGAGTTCTGGCGGCGTTGGCACATGACACTCTCGAGATGGCTGCGCGACTACATATATATATCGCTCGGCGGCAACCGGAAGGGCGAGTTGCGGACTTATCTGAACCTGATGATCACGATGCTTCTGGGTGGGCTGTGGCATGGGGCGAGCTGGAATTTTGTGATTTGGGGCGGCTATCATGGGGCGCTGCTGGCGGTGGAACGAATGGTCTGGGGCAGGGAAGCGCGAACCGGATGGATGAGAATTCCGCTGACCGTTGTTACCTTCTTGTTGGTTTGCGTGGGGTGGGTCTTTTTCCGCTCGAAGACTCTCGGGGCAGCGTGGTTTGTCCTGGGGCAGATGGTTTCGAAGTCGACTGGAGATTCGCTGTTCAGCCCATGGCAGTGGCGGCTCGCGTTTCTGGCGCTGCTTATTGCGCTGGCGGAAGAGTATCGCGGAATGCTGACCCGGGTGACTGCGTTTCCGGCGTGGACGCGTGCTCTGGCTGTAGTCTTAGTGTTGCTGGTGATCGAGTTGTTCAGCGCTACGGAGCAGACGATCCCATTCGTGTATTTTCAATTCTGAGGGGTAAACGAGCAAGCCATGAAGATAGCCATCGTTGGCGCCACCGGTTTTATCGGATCGAAACTTCGGGATGAAGCTGTCAGCCGCGGGCATGTCGTGACCGCGGTTACGCGAAGCCCGGACAAGCTCCCGAAGAACGACCGCATCATCGCCGCGCCGGGCGACGTGAACGATGTCCCGCTGCTCACTCGATACCTTCGCGGACAGGAAGCGGTGATCCATTCCTACGCGCCGGGACGGGGACTCGACGCGCAGGAGAGTATGGACAAGCAACGCGTGGGCACGCTTTCCATAATCGCGGCGACGAAGGCGGCTGGAGTCAAACGCCTCCTCGCGGTTGGCGGGGCGGGGAGTTTGGAAGTAAGGCCCGGAGTCGCCCACTTCGATACGCCCGAGTTTCCCGCTGCCTACCAGGGCGGTGCGCGAGCCACAGCCCAGATCAAAGGTCTGCTGCGCGCCGAAAAAGATCTGGACTGGACTTTCCTCTGCCCCTCGACCAGTATTGTTCCGGGTGAGCGAACGGGGAAATTCCGGCTCGCGGGCGATCAGCTTTTGATCGGCGCGGATGGGCAAAGCCGCATTTCAGTGGAAGACTACGCGGTCGCGATGATTGACGAGTTGGAGAGCCCGAAACACACGGGGCACCGGTTTACGGTCGGGTATTGAATCGGCGTCGCGATCAGTTCGCTGACGCGATCAGTTGGCTATCGACATGAGGCTTCCCACATCGGCATCGCGGTCCACGATGAATCCGAGGTTAGGCGCCATCATTTCTTCCCAACTTTGAAATCCCTGATACACCCACCGCCTGGGGTCGGGATTGTTCTTGTTGTTCACTGAATTGTCGTAGCGGAACTCGAAGCGCATGCGCGTTCCCTTCGGTACCTTTAACTCGGTCCCGTAGGAAAGCTGCCAATTGAAATCGTATCGCGGCACATTAAGCACGACCTCATCCCGTCCGTCCGGATAAGTCAGCGTGTATTGAGCGCTCTTGCCGCGAACATGCGCATGCGGCCGGAGACGCACGATCTCGACGTCCTTAAGGAAGGTGATGTCCATTGGAGGCGCCAGCCAGTTGGCCTCATTCGGTGGAATCGCAAATTCCGGATTGTATGCGGACGCAAATACCGCTCTGTTATTAGCGGTTGTTGGAGCGATCACCGGCGTGTCTTCACCTGCGCCCTGCACGAGGAATTTCTTCGCCGGCGGGGTCTTCGCTACTGTGAAGCCGATCTTAGTCCGATCCGTAACAGCTTTGCCGCTGGTCGTGTAGTGAACACTGAGGATAATGTCCGAACCGGCGGGCACAAGCTTACCGGCATTCCATGCGCGGTAATCGTCATAGCCCGCGCCGGGCAGGTAGCAGAAATCGAGGTTTTCTTTCAGCGTCGGGTGGCCCTGCCGGAGCTTGACCTCGGTGCTACCCACGTCGCGAGTGGCGATGATCATCCCTGGCAGCTCCGCAAAACCGCTATTGCCGGGCGTCGGATTGCCCGTCTCATCCCGGGGCACCTGCACCCACTCGTAGCGGTTATAGACAGTGGTCGGCTTGTGCTTCTCGAAGCTGAGGCAAATGTGATGCACTACCGAAGGGTCGCCCGGCAGAATTTCCATCGACGTGACCCAGGTGTCGGTTTTGAATGGAGCCGGAAACGCGATCAGCTCCCACTCAAGAACGCCTTTCGCCGGAACGTCGCGCGGCGGCATCTCCATGACGACTTCCGGTTGGATTCCCCAACCGTCCTTCGGCCATGGAATCGAGGCAGGGGCGTCCTTGGGATTGCCTTCCGCAGCTCCGCTATCGGCCCACTTGACCAAGGTGTCGATGTCACTTTGGTTCAGCGACCGGTCGTTTACGAAATGCCCGTACTTGGGGTCCGCGAACCAGGGCGGCATCTTCCTCGCGGCCACCGCGGCCTTGATCGCCTTGGCCCAGGGACGCGCCTCCTGATAAGTCAGCAGCGACATCGGAGCCACCTGGCCGGGCCGATGACAGCTCTGGCAATTTTTCTGGAGAACGGGAAGTACGTCCTTATTGAAGGTAACTGGGGAAGGTGAATCGGCCGCCAAGCCGATCGCTGCCGCCAACAACCCCAGGAGAATCGAGCGAAGCATACCTGCCTCCTTTGAGCTACAGTTTCTGTCAGTATATCTCCGGGCGCCGTTCTTCAGATTTTGCTTTCGGTGTGTCCAGATCATTTGGTTGCCGCTCCCTGACGGTCACGGTTCGGTAAATGCGCGAGGCTCGTATAGACAGCCTCGATGAACGTATCCGCTCCGCCGAAGCGCGTATCGTAATCGGCGGTAGGTCTTGCCGCTTTCACCTGATCCAGGCTCGCCCCCGCGTCGATCGACGCCTGAATGCGGTCCCGAATGATCGATACCATCTCGCGGTATTCACCCAGATCGTACTCGTCCGACAATCTTCCGTGGCTGGGAACGATCATCGTGCCGCCGTCCTCGTCATGCTTATAGACGGTCTTCTCGAGAATGTTGTTGAGCGCGTCGATCTCACCCTGCACCGAGCCGCCGTTGCCGATGTCGATGAACGGGTACCGCGTCATGTCGAAGATATCGCCCGTGGCGATGACATCGGACTGACGGAAGTGCACGATCGTATCGCCGTCAGTACTGGCGTTCGGCTCGTAAAACATATCGATGCCTTCGCCGTTATGCCACTTGCGCCGGCGTTCCTTCAGATAAGTATCGGGCGGAATCGCATCGGCCTGTGCTTTGGCAACCTGCATTCGGACCTGGACATTGTTCTGCGCGATGAGCGTCGCGCGATGGGCCGGGTCGGTGAAGAAACCGGTGGCCGCTACGGGAGCTTGTCCTGCGAAGAACGAACCGGGAAGGCTGGGGTCCTCGCCGGCGGCCGCGAGGTTCGCGTTGCCACCTGTGTGTTCCGCATGAAGACTTGTGTTCACGACGAACTGAATGGGCCGCGGGCTCAACGCGCGAATGGCCCCGATGACTTTGGCAGATAATTTGCCCGCGCCGGCGTCGACTACAAAAGGACCTTCGTCACCGACCTGAACCGTGATGTTCCCTCCATCGCCTACAAGCATGTAGACATTCCCCTGCACAGGCAGCGTGTGGATTTCGCCGTCATCAGGCTCGCTCGCGGCCGCACGACTTGATGTTGGTGGAACTCCTTTCGCCGGAACCGTCAGTGCTATGGCGGCGGCTTCTGCGGCGGACGGGTCTTTCAATCTCGCCATGAATTCAGGCCGCGTGGTTTCCGCTCCGCCGAGCGTTCCCAGCATGGGGACATGATCATGATCGGCATATTCCCGCAGGAAAGGATGCTGTCCCCACGTGTAATACGGAATCTTCGAATCGGCTCGGGATATGATCTCTTCCCCATCCTCGCAGGCGTAAAGCCAGGCGGTCGGATCGATTATGTTGCGAACGTTGATCACTGTTTTGGTAAAAGGTCCATCGAGCCACACCGGATCGATGGTCTCGGCGAAGTAGGTGATGCGGTCGCCGTGACGGATCAAAGCTTCGTGGACGGTCGATTCGTCGCTTTGGGAAGCTCCATTGCCGCGAATGTATCCGTGCTTGAGGTGCGTGGTCGTGATGTGAAGGACATTTCCTTTCCACTCGCCCGTGGAGAAACCCGCGAAGGTGTGCGCGGCCCAGGCAGGCGGATGCGGACGCCCGTCCATCCAGATGGTTCGATTGACCTCGCTGGTCTGGAAGTACATATGAATCGCAATCAGGCGCTGGGTGTTGGGATCGCGCTCCTCCCAAAAGCGGTAGTTGCCGGGAGAGTAGAAGGCGTACGGGATGGTGTAACCGGCGCACTGCTCGATGCGGACAGTCTGGCGCGATGCCGGCCAAGCGAGGGCGAACAGGCGGCCTGCCTCATTGAAAGGGATTCCACCGTAGTCGACCAGCGATCCGCCCGCGGTTATGTAGGCGCCGTCCTGGTGACCGCCGAGGGTCCAGGTTCCGGAGATGTCTGTGCCCGTGCCTGCGCCGGTGGGACGGATGGCGGAGTTGGCCCCTGCGCCCGCTGCGGAGAAGTCCTGGGCGAGGGCTGGGGTGACGAAGAGCAGCGCGAAGAAAACGACAGTTCTCATTTCAAGTCTCCTGTTCAGCGCCGCTCCCTGACGGTCACGGTTCGGTAACGTAGCATCAGCGTCGGCAGGTTACCGGACGCCGGCATGTTGCTGAACCGTGACCGTGAGGGAGCGGCAATAGAAAAGCCCGTCATCGGCATACAGTCGGGCTCCATCCGCTGGCGTCCGATTGTTTTTTGAAGTGCACTGAGGTTAGGTAGGGCGCGTTTAAATTCGCCGGGTCCTCAACCGTGGTCGAAACCACGAGATACAGATTCCCATCGGGGAACTCGACCCGATCGAAGTATTCCGTAAGCGTAGTACTCGCGCTATAGGGCACGCCATTACTACGCAGGAATCCTGGTTTGAGCCGCGTTGTAACTACCTTCAGCGAAGCGGCCACCTTGTCCCAGGAGGCCAGAGAGGCTCCTTGCCAGGTACCACCTTGATTCTGGGACGGTGGCGCGAAGGAAAGCAATCGCGTCTGCGTGCCGGCATCGCTTTCGAGCTTAAGAGTCTGATCGTCCTGCCACGTGATATGAAGGCGTCCCGGCTGGCGCATGAGGTTTGCGGCGCCGTAGTTCCGGCAGTCCGCGGCGGGCGGCGGATCTTTGGTGGGATCCCACGTGTCGGCGGTCTTGCGGGCGGCCGCATTCAACGGAAGTCCGCTGTAGTCGCCTTTGTTCGCGGGGATCATCCGGTATTTCCAGTCTTCGACGACCACCGCGACCCAGTATCCGGTAAGGTCGACTGGCGCGGCCTGCTTCGGGGTAAGCGGGGGACCTCCTCTTCCGCCAGGACCCTGCGCGAACATATGCATGCTGGGGAGTGCAAGCAGAACCAATATCAGGCAAAATCGAGTTTCTGCGAAACGAACCAAATTTGGGGTCATCCAGTTTGATTGCAGCGGTTTGCCCGGCATACGAGCAAGCGCTGCTGATAGCCGCATGTCCGTGATTGCGATCATACCCGTTTTCCTCCTTTTGTTCATATACACTACTCCCACGCTGGTTGATACGCGACGAAAAATCGTGGCTATCTCCTGATAGCGACGTTTCGTCGCAGACGGCCAGGGGCAATCGGTCTTATCGCCGCGCGTACCTGGCCATCAGCAATGCGGACGGCCCCGAGGCAGAAGTCCGACCAGTGGCTCTTCTCGTTGCCTCACCCGTCGTGGGGATAAGGCCTGACCGTTGACCTTCGCAGCCCACAGGCTGGATGGCCCGACACACTCAAACACGCCCCGATACTGTAACCGCCCTTCTGGTGTCCGCCTCAGGGTATGCCTGAGACAGAATTATGGATTCGAATCCAAAGTCTCCCCCGACCAGAAGCGCTCTGCCCAACCTGATCCTTCGTGGGGATAAGGCCTGACCGATACCATTCGGACCTCAGGAAGTCCATCACCACCGTATTGCGACGTTCCTCGGCCGAGGAAAAAACTGCCGGAAAGAGTTGGTGAATAACCCTTTCTCGATTCGAGTAGAACACATGGAAATTGATCTGGAGCGCCAACTATTACCAAAGTGTTGAATTGATTAGTGAAATTCCGTGACTTTGCCTGTGACCGCTGCGCGGTGTCATGATGGGCGAGGAGCAAGCCTTCGTATGCGAGCTGTGGAATTCGAGAGCACCATTGTTGCGGGCGGCCAGATCGCGCTTCCGCCCGAAGTCGCGAGTGAGATTCCGGCTGGTGAGCAACTCCGTGTTGTCGTCATGTGGGAGTCGTCAGATCTCGACATCGCGCGGCGAGCGGCTGGACGGCAACGGTTCGGCGCGACATACTCCCCCGAGGATGCCGTTTACGAGCAGTTAATCGATGACGCTGCGAATCGGTGAGTTTGTTCCAATTCGCATGCAGTTCCACCAGGCTGCCGGCGCCAAGGTTCGTCCGGCGTTGGTCCTGTACATGCCTGCGTACACTTGAGTCATGAGGGATCTCAGCGTAACCGAGTTTCGGCGGCGGTGTCTTTCACTGCTCGAAGCATTGCCGGAAGAAGGAATCGTCGTCACAAAACGTGGTGCGCCCCTGGCACGGATCACGCCCATGCGCCGATTCCGCAGCATTCAACGTGTCAGGCTGCCGCTGCTCGGGGGAAAAGGCCGGCGCGGTCCCGCCTGCCCGAATACCGAGACGCCTTATGACCTGGTATTTGATTGGCGGCATGTTTGATTGAAATCATGTCTGGCTGGCGCTGACTTGGGACTTGTATCCTTCCCACAACCGGACATCTCGGGAGCGTGGGCGTGCCCACTTCAACGAGACGCGCGTTATCCGTCGGGTTGACTTGACCCGACCCGACCTTCCGCGACAGTGGCTTCCCAGAACCCCGTTTCGGGGGCGCTCGACGTCCCGCGTTCCCCAGACGACGCCGGACCGTCAGAGTCGATTCGACGGAGTGATGCGCGTGTAGCAGGCCCTACCCCGGGCGTATATGAGAACGTACAAGCCACACCGATCAGAAGAAGCCAAAACGAGAAACCGTTGTAATTTGACGCGAAAAAGCAGGCTCCTCAAGTGATACCCCTCAGTCGAAAGCACCGAGCTGCTCCCAGAGCGAAATATTATTGCCGTTACCGGGTCATGAAGCAAGCTGCCTATTTTCGGCTAGATAGACGCACATTTCTTTGGGTGAATATTATTCCTCCCGTAGATCTTGTGCCGGTTTGATCTTCAGCCTAACCTCAAAATTGAAGGCTGAATTGAGTATGCCCCTCTCCCGCGAGCAAAGAGAACGTGCCCGGCTAATGTTTAGCGCGATCTGCGAATTCCGCAAAAACTACGAACCGTGCGCGTTCAAGCAAGCTCAGGTTGCCGAGATCAGCAAGGTTCCCCAGCCGACAATCTCGAAGATTCTTAGTGGTCACTTGGACCCTTCAGAGGAGCAACTTAATCGGCTCTTTGAGGCACTCGGTCTACGACTGGACAATGTGCTCTCCGATTGGCGGCCGAAAGACCGACTGGTCGGTTATCTCGCAACCCCGCTCACGGCCGTTTCGAGCGACCCGTCACAGAGCGGAGAACTGGAGCGTGTCGTGCGCCTGTTACGAGCGAAGGCGGCGTCGGAGGAATTTAGCAGCCCCGCCATCGATCTGTATTGGCCGGGAGAGCATACCCACCCGATCAGGAACAGTGACGTCTCAGCGGACATGGTATATCGAATGGACCGATCGCGAGCGTCGACCTACGATTTCATTGTTCTCTTTTGTTGCGATCCCAGCTATGGAGTGGGTCAGGAAAACGAAATCGCGACTCAGGCAGGAATACCTGCGATCAGATTTATGCCCGACAGAGTATCGCGAATGCTTAAGGGCTCGTTCTTGATGACGCAGGACATACTCTATTTCGGCACGCTCAAGACGTCTATCAAATACGACGTTGACGCGTTCGGAGAGGCGTTGCGATGGGTCAAGAGGACTGTTGTGATGCAGCATGCCTTGTTCGGCGCATGCACGCAAACCGAGTTTGGGGTCCGCCTCCGCACGTTGCTAGACGAGCGAGTCGGAGATTATATGAGTTTTGCCAATGAGCTCGGGATAAGCCTTTCGTATCTGCACTCCCTAATGGACGAGCCATTTGCGATGACAAACCCCAGTGCGCGGCTAGTGCAACGCATGAGCCATCGCCTTGGGGTGAGTATTTCGTACCTCCTCGGCGAGGACCCGGAGATGGATCCTGTCTATGCGGAAAGTATCGCCAACTGGAGCCGGTGGCTGGCAACGTCAGATCACTTGGACGACACCATCGCTAGTGAAGTCAGAGCGGTCTGGGAGCAGGATTATGTTAGGAACACCCGAGAAGTCGCCATAGGAGCTTCTCATCGTAACCGCCGGATTGTCGTGAGCTTGGCTGAGTGGGATAAGCGATATCAGCAATCAGCCAAGCAGGCCAACAGAAACCGTTATGCGAAGTCACCGAACTTGTTCGACGAGCGCAGCTAGAACTGAGGCTTCGCCCCTTATTGCGGCATTCGTGGAGCGATTGGGCGCGGGCTCAACATCGCCGACCGAGATCATCTTTGAGTGTATCTCGACACTACAGCGCGAAGCCATGTTATGCAGCACCGGTGACCTTCTGGAAGAGTCCGCAAGACTCCGAGCAATTATCAGCATCGAGACACAAAGAGGACTGACCAGCGATGGCTTTATCCAACCGCTTGGATCTTCGCCTCGTGACGGTTTCAGAGTTGTGCTGCGTGAGGAGGCGGCCAGCAACAGGCAGCGGTTTACGCTCGCACACGAAATTTGCCACACGTTCTTCTATGAAGCCGCCCCTGAGATCAAGTTCTCGGATCATAGGGAAGATTCAGTCGAAGAAAGTTTGTGTAACATAGGCGCCGCTTGTCTCTTGGTCCCCGAGACGGCAGTCCGAGAAATGGACGCGGCATCGCAGCAGTGCCTAGCTTCCCTTGAGGCCCTCGCCCGGCAATTCAAGGTAAGCCACGAGACCATGTTTCTTCGTCTACGCAACCTGGGCCACTGGAAATCCGAGTATTCTTGCTGGCACAGAATGACCGGCGGTGACTTTGCCCTGGAGAGGTTATACGGTTGGAACAGAATCCGGTGGAATTGGGCAGATCCTGGAATACCTGAAAAAGCTTGGCACTCTGGACGTTTACACCGCGGCGAGGCAGTACTTTGGGGGGAGACAGCCGCGGGAGATTCGACCGCCAAGGTCGTCAAGTACGAAATCAGGAGGCGTGGTGAATTGCTCATGGCCCTGTGGGATGAGCGGAAGCTCTATGAAGAACGCCCGCCGCTCCTGGAGCCGACAAAGCGACCCAGCGGTGCCAAGCAGAAGAGCGCAGTTCAGACTCCAACGATTGACCGCGGCGTCGGTTTTCAGCCCCGTTACTGGTGGAGGGAAGAATGGACCTGAATTCGGCACTCTGGCAGAAGCCGCAGGATCGTGGCCCCTTCCAACGAAGGCAATACAATACAGAGTATACGGCACCAGGATGACCTCTACATATTGCGGTACGATAGGTAGATTGAATTACTAATAACCAGGGAGGTAATAATTTTGTGGCTTGGAATTACGAACGCAGTAAGAAACGACTCGCGGACGAAGCGAAACGCCTCGACAAAGCTGGTCTGACCGTCACCCGACTGACGCGAGAAATTGATCTCGCCAACCTCGCAACCACCGACACGCGACTCGTGACTGGCGTCCACCTCTACGCGGACATCACCAACCTGGACGAACTCCTTCTCGACCCCGTCCAACAACGCGAGGACTACCGTCGCATTTACCGCACCCTCCACCTCACGCGACGCGAACTGCGACGGATCATCCAGAGTGTCTTTTGCGGAGACAAGATCCAAGTGCAGGGAGCAAAGTTCCACGGCCTTCTGTTCCGTCCCTACAACGACCCCGAAACCATGGCTGCCGACGCCGTCATGGCAGCACTGACGATCGACGCGGCACTCACCGCCGCATTTAGTGCCGTCTTCCCCTCGTATCCAGAACTCATACCGGCAATCGGTCTCGACCTCGGTGACTGCCTCGTCGCCAACATCGGCATGCGCGGCGACCGCGAACTCATCAGCGTCGGGAACGCCGCCAACAACGCGGCAAAAATACTCCGGGGCAACCGCATCTCGGTCGGCAGCACGCTGTACGACGCCCTTCCAACCGACCTCCAAGAGTGGTTCAGCAAGAGCGGCAAAAACTATCGGCTCGACCCCAGCACCGTCGACGACATCGAAACCCTCATCAGGGAGGAAGGCTTCAGTTGGACCCTGCAATCCTCCGTTGACAACTATGCGGCCGACACGGACAACCTCCCGCTGAGCGACATCAGCATCGAAGACGTCCGCGAAAAGATCGACCTGCAACGCCTCGGCCCATCACGCGCCAAAACCTGCAACGCGGCCACCATCTTTGTCGATCTCGATGGGTACACGAAACTCGTCAGTGACCTCGACGGTGACACGGACGCGCTCGTTCAGGCCGTTAAACTCCTCCATCTGTTCCGGTATGAACTCCGGCAGGTTACCGAGAACGACTGCGACGGGATTGCGCTCCAGCATCAAGGGGACCGGCTCCAAGCGCTCCTGCACGACTCCAAGGCCGACGATGACGACGATGTCCGCGAGAACGCCGTCACACTCGCGATTGCTTATAACTCCAGTGTCGAAGAAGTCATCAATCTCCATCACAAGGACATTGTCGGGACGGTCCATGTGGCCGCGGGTGGCGCGTTTGGCAAAGCGCTCGTCGGGAAACTGGGAACGAAAGGCGATATGGACCCGGTGTGCATCGGCAAGGCCACGATTAAGGCCGAAAACCTTCAACTCGGTGTGCACGGCAACCAACTTGCGATCACCGAACGCATGTACGAAGCAATCACGGACGACGCCACCGCCGAGCAATTCACGAAACAGGACGACGGCCACTACGAAGCCACCGGCGTCACCTTCTTGTCGTTGGAGGACGCTGAGGACACAACCGCCGCAAAGACTGCCACCGCCGCAGGATACACGAGCGCCGGCGCGATCACCATCGGGTTGCGCGCGCCAGCGAGCGCGCCCCTGCATGTCACGCGCCCGTATGCGCCATGAACCGACACCGCCAGTGGCATGAGCTTTCCTCGTCCCGATTGCAGCAGGAACGCGCGATGCTCCACGCACTCCCATACTTCCACTCGAACACGTAAGGATTGGTACGGACGGGCTTTTCGCCGCCGTTGGCATTCTCCATTACGTTGGGCGTCGTTCGGGGAAAGAGGATGGGCTACGCATCAGGATCGTGTACCCGCGCGATTTCCCCCGCCAGATCCAGCGACTTTACGATCATGACCGCGTCTTAAACGTCGATCCCGATGGTCATCTGTTTGGGCAGCACGAAATTTTGCATCACCCTGCTCGAACGTGAAGAGTTCACGCTCGGCACTGCTGACCTGACGGAGCACGTCGTGAGTGCGGCGCTTTTGTGGTGGCGCAAGCGTGTCATCTACGACCGCACCGGGAAGTGGCCGGGTCCGGCTGAGCGGCACGGGATCAACGCCGTGATTGATCTCCTGGTGGAGCGTCATGTCGCGCCTGACGCGACCACGCTGAGCGCTTGGCTCCTAGCCAATGCCACGACCGAGCAGGGGTTTGCGCGAGTCCCTGATCGTTATGCCCCGTGCCCGTGCGGGAGCGGCAAGGCGACGAAGTTCTGCCACGACGATTCCTTGCGCCCCCTTGTCCACCGACTCAAGGGGTTCGCGCCACATATACCGTTACATCGCGGGCTGGACTTGAAACTGGAGCCGACCCATGACAGATGAGCAAAAGCTCCTCGTTGATGTGAACAAGGATAATCTTGCCCGAGCAATCGGGTTCGGGCCGATCTATGACGGCAAGGCGAAATTCGTCCTCTCACTCGTGCTCGCCCTCACGGCGTCCCCATCTTCCGAAGTACGTGGGTGCTGGTCCAAAACCTGTCTGTTTGCTTGGAAGACAGGAGGCTCTTCGAATAAGCCATTGCGGTCGAAAGCCTTGAAATGGTTTAGTCCTCGTCGGTAATTCCTCAGAAAATGCCCAGAAAGAAGAGGCTCCCCCCTTTCAAACCCGCAAAGTTATTGGCGCAGCGCTTCGAAGGCGATGAGGGGCGCCGCCTACTCATCGAGGTGCTACGAGAACAGAGAATGGTCTCTGGAAATAGTGAACTCGCATCAGAGCTGTCCACGTTGGGCGAGCTCATCCCGGTTGCAGCTGGCACTACCGTAATTGAACAGGGTGGCCAAGATAATCATGTGTTCCTAATTCTGCTGGGCGCGTTCAGCATTATCGTTAACGGAAAGCTGGTGAATAAACGGCACCCTTCTGACCACATCGGCGAGATGGCCGCGATTCAGCCGTCGCAGCCCCGGTCAGCAACGGTCATTGCTCTTGAAGACTCGGTCTTGTTCAAGATATCCGAGCCACAACTGGTGGGACTCGGGAAGAAGTATCCCGAGATTTACAGACTGATCGCCAAAGAATTGTCCCGACGGTTGTTGCAACGCAATGCTTTGCTCACAGCGAAGCGCGACAAAATTCACGTATTCATTATGTCTTCAAAGGAGGCGCTGGAGATTGCTCGCGGTATTCAGACCGCCTTGGATGACGACGCGCTAGATGTGTTCATTTGGACTGACGGAGTATTTCGCGCTTCAAATTATGCGATTGAGAGCTTGGAACGGGAACTGGACCGATCCGATTTTGCAATTGCCATCGCTCAGCCAGACGACTCGGTAAAAAGCCGGGGCAGAAATAGACGGTCTCCTCGCGACAACGTGATCTTTGAACTCGGCTTGTTCATCGGGCGACTCGGCCGACACCGCTCCTTGCTTCTCGAACCGCGAGGAGATGAGGTCAAACTTCCGTCTGATCTCACCGGCCTGACCACGATACTCTATCGAGTTGCCAGCGGGCGGGACCTCGCTGGTGCCCTTGCCCCAGCATGCAACAAGATTCGAGAGATAATCAACGATCTCGGCCCTAATAACTGAAGAAACTTATGGTGCTTTTAGCTGACCTACAAGCTAAGGTGAAAACAATTCTTGCCGAGGTATGGGACGAGAGAGACGGCCAGGAAGTGCCGGAGCCCGCCGATCTTCAGCTGGGGAATGACGGTTCAAACATTGAGGCAACAGTCCTTTATGCCGACATCGACGGCTCTACGCAGCTTGTGGATGACTACCCTGCCACCTATGCAGCGGAGGTTTACAAGAGCTACATGGTATGTACCGCGCGAATTATCAAGGCGGCAGGGGGCGTGATTACCGCCTACGATGGCGACCGAATCATGGCAGTTTTCATCGGCGACGCGAAGAACACCACGGCGGCCAGAACCGCCTTATGCATCAACTGGGCCGTGTCCAATATCATCAACCCGGCCTTAATAACACAATACGGCGCCGATGCTTATCACATAGACCATGTCATTGGAGTAGATACCAGCACACTCCTCGCGGCCAGAATTGGCGTTCGCATTGACAATGATATTGTTTGGGTCGGGCGCGCCGCAAATTATGCCGCGAAACTGACGGCAATCGACACGGGCCATAAAATTTATATAACGGATGACGTCTTTACTAAGTTGAACAAGTCGTCCAAATACGGAGGCGCTCCGGAACAATTGATGTGGGAACCGGCAACGTGGACGCAAATGAACGGAATTGCGGTTCATCGATCAAATTGGGTGTGGTCGATCGCTTAACACCGGTATGCTGTGGATGCGCGACGCTGAAACTCCCGCGAAACGGCATTGTGGGAGACTACTCCGGCGACTGTCGCGGCTACGTCAACTTGACGAAAAACGCACTCCCTGAGATATGACGCGATTCGAGGCCACAGGCTTTCGCTAAATGTATACTCATATGTAGACATTCCATGAACGCGACAATAGTCGATCTCCGCTACCGCATGAAGGACGTGCTCCGCGCCATCGAGCGCGGCGAAACGGTCACAGTCCTCTATCGCGGAAAACCAAGGGCTGCACTGATGCCGATCTCTCCGCCACTGGGCGCGTCAGATAAGGGTGCGCCTAAAACTGCGGACCAGCCCCTCTTTGGTCTGTGGAATGACCGCGACGATCTGACAGACCCCGCTGCCTGGCTCCGCAACCTGCGCCAACCCCGCGCGGTACCCGGTAAAGGCGGCAGCAGGAGGAAACGGACCGCCGGAAAACCGAAATGATTTTCGATACAGACGTTCTGGTCTGGGCTTCCCGGGGTAGCCTGCGCGCTGCGCGCACCATCGATGCCGTCACGGATCGCGCACTCTCCATCGTCTCCTTTATGGAACTCGTTCAGGGCGCTCGCTCGAAGCTGGAAGCCCGCCAAATCCGCCAGTCACTGCGGCAGCTCCAGTTTCGAATATTGCCTCTCTCCGAATCCATTGGTGACAAGGCGGCCGCGATCATCGAACAACATGCCCTTACACATGGCATCCAACTGGCTGATGCCCTGATTGCCGCTACTGCCATCGATTCGGGTCGTTCGCTTTGCACGGCCAATGTCAAACACTTCCGACCTATTGGCTCACTTTCGCGGGTGGCTTTTCGCCCGTAACCGCCTGTGGCAAAGTCGAAAACAACCGCTCCCTCGCGGTCACGGCTCTGTAGATTCGGCTTGCTACCGAGCCGTGACCGCAAGGGAGTCGGTTTTGCCACAGGCTGCTAAACTAACCCGCGTTTCTCACACTTATCTCGACATTTGTTCGCTGGTGTAAACAAGTGTCGGAGCCAAGCGTCGGCGACAGACGGTCCTGGGCGGAACGTCTCTGGCGGGAGAAAGCTTCTCGGTGCCAGTGCCAGGCCGATTGGCAATCGGCCGCAGGTTGCCAACCTGCCCCACGTGCTTCTAACAACATAGGCCGAGCTTTTTGGAGAGTGCCGAGTCGGCGTTTCCCCTTGCGCATGTTTCTCCAGCGGTGTACCCTGGATCGAGGCAGTTATGAAATCCACCACAATAGCGACATTCGCGTTGGCAATGGCCGTCGGCGCGGGTACAATCTTTGCCGCCGATCCCGTTAAAGAGGTTCCGCCGCCGTGGGCCTACGGCTTCGAAACGCCGCCCTCCGCGGGAGCCACGGCCCCTCCCCCCGGTCCGGCCAACACGGATCAGACGCCGCGTACCATTCCCGGCGCCACGGCGCAATACTCGCGCGCCCAGATCGCCAACCGTTTTGGTCCCGCCGACTGGTTCCCCTCCGAACATCCCCAAATGCCGCCCGTCGTCGCGCACGGCAAACAACCGGACGTGTGGGCATGCGGCCTCTGCCACTATCCCAACGGCAAGGGACGAGCGGAAAATGCCGGCGTCAGCGGTCTCTCCACTGAATACTTCATCCACACGATGAACGATTTCAAAGTTGGCAACCGGAAAGGCGCCGATCCGCGCAAAAACAACACGAACCTCATGATGCAGTTCGCGAAGAACATGAGCGACGACGAGATCAAAGCCGCCGCCGAATACTTTGGCGCCATGAAGTGGACCCCGTGGATTAAAGTCGTCGAAACGAAAACCGTGCCGAAGACCAAGCCGTCGAACGGACTATTCATCGTCGAAGGCAACGAGATGGAGCCTATTGGAAACCGTATCGTGGAAACGCCGATCAATGGCGAAGCCACCGAAGTCCTGCGCGATCCGCATTCGTCCTTTACCGCCTACGTGCCGATTGGCGCGGTAAAGAAGGGAGAGGCACTTGTCACGAAAGGCGGCGGCAAAACAATCGCATGCGGCACTTGTCATGGCGCCGACCTGAAAGGCGTGGGTCCGGTACCTCCTCTTGCGGGTCGTTCGCCCAGCTACTTGATGCGCCAGATGTTCGATATGCAGCAAGGTTTCCGCAAAGGATCATGGACGGAGCTGATGAAACCGGTGGTCGAGCACCTTACCACCGAGGACATGCTGAATATCGCAGCCTATGCGGCTTCCCGGACGCCTTAGCCGCCGATGAACGCGGATTAACGCCGATACACCATGGCAAAATCGTTAGCCGCCTTCGTATTGCAGTACGTTCAAGCCGGCGTTCCAGTCCGTGACGTAAATGAGACCATCGGTGGTGACCAGAATGTCCGCGGATTTCGCGGCGAGCGCCACATTGGGGCGCGGGTCGATCAGCTTCCTGGGCGCCGGAGGAATCCAGTAAGCGATTTCCTTCGGCGCGAATGCGTCGCGAATATCGAAGGCACGGACGCCGGCGACGTTATATGTAGCGAAAATTTTCTCCTCACTGCGAAACGTGCCTGGCCGGTTTTCGTGCAGGTTGTGCGGACCGAAAGTCCCGAACCCGCAGTAGTCCCGCTCCCTTGGCGCGGGCAAAGTGGAAATCGATACGGGGTTTTCCTCCGCCCGCAAATCCACGATGAAGGTGCAAAACATGCCCTTCGCGCACTTCTCCGCATTGGCTTCGTCGGCCACCACCGCCAGTTTCCGGCCCGGCAACGGAAGCGGAGTATGCGTGCCTCCTGGAAACGGCGGAGACCAGTTGATGTGTGAGATCAGCTTCGGGTTGGCCGGGTCGCTGAGATCGTGGACGGTCAGCCCGCCATCTCGCCACGCCCCATAGCCGCGGTTGCCGGTGGTGATCATATGATGCAGCGCAACGCGGCGGCCAGGAGCAAGTGTCGCCGGCTCGCCAGCCGCCCTGTTCATCCCGGGCATCCACCACCGCCCCACGATTTCGGGCTTCGTGATATTTTGCAGGTCGACCATACAGAGGATGTGGTCGGTGAAACCGTCGATATGCGCCGCAATGGCGGCGTATCGGCCGCCTGCCCACCAGAGACGATTAATACCGAGACCCGGGATTTCGAGAAAGGCGATCTCTCTCATCTCTCCGGGGCGGGAAATATCGTGAATGCTGAGACCTGACCGGAATTTTTTCCGATTCGTAATACTGTCGGCCAGCGCATTCTCGAAGTAACCCCGGATGTTGTCGTAGGACTGCATGGCCACGATGTTCGCCCCATTAGCCAGCAGGAGCAGGTCATCCGAAACCTGCAGATGATGGGTCCGGGTAAAATCTCCGCCGGTGAAAAAGCCGACAGGCTTCAGCTTGCGCGGATCCGCTGCGTCCAGAATCGTAACGCCGTTGCTGAACATGTGGCCGACGTAGAGATGCTGTCGATTGAGCATCACCTGGACACTGTCGGGGCGCCCGCCAAGGTCGCTCCAGGACAAGTGTTTGAAGCGATTCCCGATGCCTTCCGGAGGAATCGCTCGCTCATGTTCAACGCTCGATTGCGCGGCCAATTGTTCGGCCGATTGTCCGGAAAGATAAGACAACCCGGCGACGCCCAACAGACCCTTCGCGCAATCCCGGCGGTTGACAGTGGTCATGTATTTGCTCTTTAACTAGACCTTACACCAACTGGCCTGGGTTTCCGGCAGCTCCGGCAGTAGAATCTACAAAGGAAGAAAACACATATGAAACGTTCCCCATCCTCACACTGGTGCGCCGCGATTCTGCTCGCAGGCTCGGCGTCCTTCATCGCGTACGCTCAATCGAAGCTCCCTGCCGACCTGGATCCCCAATCGCGGGCCCGTCTGGCTTATCTGAAGAAATCCGATATGGATGCGAAAGGCCAGAAGATTTTCGACACCTTGCCGGGAGCCGGTAAGGATGAGATCCTGCGCGGTCCTCTCGCGTTCTCGGCCTATAACCCCGCCGTCGCGCAGGCTCTGCATGATCTCCATGATGCTGCGGTGCCTGGCGGGACGCTCGATCCGTACACGCGTGAACTCGCGATTCTGGTCGCTTGCCGAGAAACCAACTACAACCTCGAGTGGAACGGGCACGAGGCCAGCGGTCTCAAGGCTGGACTTGACGCCAAGTTGATCGACGTCGTTCGATACAACCGCCCGCTCGCCGGTTTGAGTGAGAAAGACGCCACCGTCATTCGTTTCGGCCGCCAAGTGTTCCACGACAGGAAAGTCGATTCCGCCACCTTCGCGAAGGCCGTCGAATTGTGGGGCAAACGCGGCACGATGGACATGATGGCGGTCATGAGCGCCTACGCGGTGAGCGGCTACTTTGCCATCGCCGTCGATGAGCGCTCTCCGGAAGGCAAGCCCGAACTTCCGGCGGTGAAGTAGTGCGCTGAAAAAGCCTCCAAACATTATTGGCCGCCGATAAACGCCGATGAACGCCGATTGGTAACAATAAGCTTGAGTTCGGTCTTATCCGCGTCCCTCCGCGTTTATCGGCGGCTAAATTGTCTTCTTCAACTTGAGCGCGGGAAGTCTTGACAAAATATCAGATTAGATATAATCTCGATTGTTTGTGGACGCTGAAACGATTAAACGGTCCCTGGGAGAAAGCGGGTTGCGGTGTACTCCGCAGCGCTACGCCGTGATGGCTTTCCTGACGGAACACAACAGGCATCCCACGGCCGCGGAAATCTTCGAAGCCGTGAATCGCGTGGATCCGCGCTCTTCCAGGGCTACGACTTATAACAATCTGAGGGACCTGGTGCAGGCGGGTTTGGTGCGTGAAGTGGCCGTCGAGGGACGCGCCGCGCGATTCGATGCAAAAGGTATGCGCCATCACCACTTCATCTGCGACCGCTGCGGCAATGTTGAGGACCTTGAGTGGTACGACGTGCCCAAGCCTGCCTCCGGCTCCCTCGGCAAGCGGATTCTTCGCGAATGCGAACTCATTTTCCGGGGGCTCTGCACGAAGTGCGCTCCGCGCAAGGCTTCCCGTTCGTAGTTTGCGCATTTTTCTTTGACAATTTCGAAAAGAGGATAAACAAATGGAGCAAGAAATCACAGGGACAGCGGCGTCTGTCCCCAACAATGAGCAAAGCATATCGGGCGACATCAAGTGTCCCGTATCGAGTGGCCCGCGCAGACACACGGTGGCTGGCGCCTCGACCAATGCGGGCTGGTGGCCGGATCAGCTCAACCTGAAGATTCTGCACCAGCACTCCGCCCTGTCCGATCCCATGGACAAGGAGTTCAATTATGCGAAAGAATTCAAAAGTCTTGACCTCGATGCTGTGATCAAAGATCTCCATGCTTTGATGACGGACTCGCAGGAATGGTGGCCGGCAGACTATGGCCACTATGGGCCGTTCTTTATTCGCATGGCGTGGCACAGCGCAGGCACGTACCGCATAGGCGACGGCCGCGGTGGGGCAGGCACCGGCACACAACGTTTTGCGCCCCTCAACAGCTGGCCCGACAATGCGAGCCTCGATAAGGCGCGCCGGCTGCTCTGGCCGATCAAGCAGAAGTATGGCCGGAAACTCTCCTGGGCCGATCTCATGGTTCTCGCCGGTAACGTCGCGCTGGAGTCGATGGGCTTCAAGACCTTCGGTTTCGCCGGCGGCCGCGAGGACGTTTGGGAGCCCTCGGAGGACATTTTCTGGGGACCAGAGGGCAAGTGGATGGGGGACGAGCGCTACAAGGGCGACCGCGAGCTCGACAATCCTCTCGCCGCTGTTCAGATGGGGCTGATTTACGTGAATCCGCAAGGGCCCAATGGCAAGCCCGATCCGCTCGCCGCGGCCATTGATATTCGGGAGACGTTCGCCCGGATGGCGATGAACGATGAAGAGACGGTAGCGCTCATTGCCGGCGGGCACACGTTTGGCAAAACCCACGGCGCTGCGGATGCGGAGAAATATGTCGGCGCCGAACCCGAGGGCGCGGCCATCGAGGAGCAGGGATTCGGCTGGAAGAATACTTTTGGCAGCGGCAAAGGTGGCGACACGGTCACCAGCGGCCTGGAAGGCGCATGGACAACCACTCCGGTTAAGTGGAGCAACAACTATTTCGACAACCTGTTCGGCTTTGAGTGGGAGCTTACGAAGAGCCCGGCCGGCGCGCACCAGTGGACTCCCAAGAATGGGGCGGGAGCGGGCACTGTTCCCGATGCCCACGATCCGTCGAAGCGGCACGCCCCGTTTATGCTCACGACGGACCTCTCTCTGAGGATGGACCCGATCTATGCGCCGATCGCAAAGCGCTTTCATGACAATCCGCGGGAGTTCGCGGACGCCTTCGCCAAGGCATGGTACAAGCTGACGCATCGCGATATGGGCCCTCATTCGCGTTACCTTGGTCCGCTCGTGCCGAAGGAGCCCCAGCTCTGGCAGGATCCCGTTCCCGCTGTGGATCATGAATTAATCGGAGAGCGGGACGTTGCCGCTCTGAAGGCCAAAATCCTCGCATCCGGACTATCGATTTCCCAGCTCGTCGCCATTGCGTGGGCTTCGGCGTCGACGTTCCGCGGCTCCGACAAGCGCGGCGGGGCGAACGGGGCGCGCATCAGCCTCGCGCCGCAAAAAGACTGGGAAGTGAACCAGCCGGCGGAACTCGCGAAGACCATCGAGAAGCTGCAGGCTATCCAAAAGGATTTCAACAGCTCCCGATCTGATGGCACGACGCCCGGCGGCAGGAAGAAGGTTTCGCTCGCCGACCTGATCGTTATGGGCGGCGACGCCGCCATCGAGGAAGCCGCGAAGAAGGCCGGGCACGACGTGAAGATTCCTTTCTCTCCCGGCCGTACCGACGCCTCGCAGGCGCAGACCGACGTCCATTCTTTTGCCGTACTGGAGCCGGTCGCGGACGGGTTCCGCAATTATCTGCGAAGGGGACAGCCCCTGCCGGCTGAGGAACTGCTGGTCGATCGGGCTCAGTTGCTGACGCTGACTGCCCCCGAGATGACGGTTCTCATCGGCGGCCTGCGCGCGCTGGGTGCAAACTTCGGGCAATCCAAACACGGTGTCTTCACCAAGCGGCCCGGGACGCTGACGAACGATTTCTTCGTCAATCTCCTCGACATGAAGACGAAGTGGCAACCCTCGTCATCGGAAGGCGTATATGAGGGGCGCGATCGTGCGACAGGCGAAGTCAAGTGGACCGGTACCCGCGTCGATCTCGTCTTCGGTTCGAACTCCCAGCTCCGGGCAATCGCGGAAGTCTATGCATGCGACGACTCGAAGGAGGTGTTTGTGAAGGACTTCGTGGCTGCGTGGAACAAGGTGATGAACCTTGATCGCTACGACTTGGTGTAAAGTTCCAGTACACCGCTCCCTTTGGTCACGGCTCGGTAACCCCTTCAGAGCCGCGACCAAAGGGAGTGGTATTCAGGAAACCCGTAATGCCGCTCACGGCGCGCGTGCGTGATAGACTCGATCCTCAATGCTCGCTCCAATGCGTCACGTCCTCGCAATCGCGTTATTTGTGACATGGTCCGGAATATCCTCCGGACAAGCGAGGCGGGTCGACGATGCGGCACTCAGGAATGCCGCCAAATCGGCCTCCGATGGCGATTGGCTAACCTACGGCCTTACTCCGGGCGAGACGCGTTTTAGTCCGCTCAAGCTGATCGACACGTCTAACGTGAAGCGCCTCGGGCTGGTCTGGTCTTATGAAGTTGGCGAGGGAGGAGGCGATCAGGAGGCCACGCCGCTCGTTTGGAATAACACTATTTTCGGCGTCACCAACTGGAGCATCGTGTTCGCCGTCGACGCACGCACCGGCAAGCAGAAATGGCGCTGGGATCCCGAGGTCAACCGCAAACCGACCAGCGACAAGATGTGCTGCGGGATAGTGAATCGCGGACTGGCGCTGTATAACAACAAGGTTTATGTTCCCGTGAACGATGGGCGGCTGGTGGCGCTCGACGCAGACACCGGCAAGCCCGTTTGGGAAACTCGCGTCTCCTATGTGCAGGACGAGCAGACGCTGACCATGGCGCCGCGCATCGCGAAAGGAAAAGTGATCGTCGGCGCGGCTGGCGGCGACCGCCCCACGCGCGGCTTTTTCGCTGCCTACGATGCGGACACCGGACGCCAGGTCTGGAAGTTTTTCACCGTTCCCGGCGATCCTGCAAAGGGGTTTGAATCGGAGGCTATGCGCAAGGCGGCCGCAACCTGGGAGGGAGCCTGGTGGAAGCTCGGCGGCGGCGGATCGGTGTGGGACGGAATATCCTACGACCCCGAGAGCGAGCTGGTATACGTTGGCACGGGCAATGCCGAGCCCTGGCCCTCTGCGCTTCGTACAAAGGACACCAGCACAGGCAGCGACAACTTGTACGTGGCCTCCATCGTGGCCGTGAACGTCAATACGGGCGTACTGAAGTGGCACTACCAGATGGTCCCAGGGGACGAGTGGGACTATGACAGCGTGCAGCAGATGATACTTGCGGATTTGAACCTGAATGGGAGGACACGCAAGGTCATTATGCAGGCGAACAAGAATGGCTTCTTCTATGTGCTCGACCGCATCACGGGCGAGTTCCTCTCCGGTCAACCGTTCTCCCGCGTCACGTGGGCAAAGGGGATCGATCAAAAGACGGGGCGGCCCATCATTAACGCCGAAGTGAAGTACGGCAAGGATCCGACACCCGTATCGCCCGGCGGTGGCGGCGCCCACAGCTGGTCACCCATGTCCTGGAATCCCCAAACCGGTCTGGTATACATTCCGACCCGGGGTTGGGACACGTTCACCTATGCGGCGGACTACGATTTCAAACCAGACCCCTCGCGTGTGGGCGGCGCGGCACAAACCGGTTTGAAGCTCAATACAGCCGGCATGACCAGGAAGCCCGCGGCACCCTCCATTGGTCCCGAGCCGCTCCCTGGAGGGAATGTCAGTACGCTGGTCGCGTATGACCCGGTCAGGCAAGAAATCCGCTGGCGTGTACCGGTGGGCAACAGCAGGTTTGGCGGCACGTTGAGCACCGCGGCCAATCTTGTGTTCCAAGTCGCGCCGGATGGCCGTCTGATCGCCTGGTCGGCGGACAAGGGAGACATGCTCCTGGAACTACCTACCGGATTGCATAACGGCATGGGGCCGCCGATAACTTTCGCCATCGACGGCGCGCAGTACATCGCCCTCATGGGCGGCTCCGGCGGAATGCAGAGTCCTGGCACGACCAACCCGGGAGCCATTACCTCGCAATCGAGGCCCCAGTTGTTGGTAATTGGCCTCGACGGCAAGACGGCGGCCAACGCTGGGTCCGCCTCTTCGCCATCTTCCCCGGCGTCGGCGGATCCACACCAATAGCAAGGCCCGCTATTGGTTTGCGGCACGCGTCACGGTTCACCGGGTACCGGTCCGAAGTCCGGCGGCGGTTTTCGATGCCGGGTTGCCGCTTCAAAAGCCGAGGCGATCCGGAACAGCATCGCCTCGTCAAACGGCCGCGCAATGAAGTCGACGCCCACGGGCAAGTCAGCTTTGAGAGGACCGACCAGGCGGGTGCCGCCGTTTTCATCTCGCATACGATCCCAGACCTCTGTCGTAAAGCCCGCGGGTACGGTGATAGCGGGGAAACCCTGCTGACCGATGAGCGACCAACCAATCGGAGAACGGCCGTTTGCGTTTGATTCCCGCGGCGCCGTGAGCTTTCGTGGCGGGACCGTGGACATGGGGGAGACCAGCGCGTCCAGGCGCTGTTCCTGCATGCACTGCAGGAATAGATTTTGCAGGGCAAAGCGTGTTTGTAATCGCACCGATGTGTCCAGCACGGTGGCGCGCTCGGCAGCTTGCCTGGCCTGCTTGCGATCCGGGAAGTTCGGGTCAGCGTAAAACCTCGCCTTCGAGATCAGGTCCGCGCTGGTTTTGATGTTGGCGTCGCCGCGTTCCCGCAGATACCTGTTCATCATGTATTTGCCTTCGCCCTCTACAGCGGGTGTATTCAGGCTGCGAAGCGAAAGAGTTTGCGGCACTCGCGCCGGAGCCGCGTGAAGATCCAGCAGCGTCGACAGAAAATCCGATTGAGGCTGGCCGGCGGCGGCGCTTCCAGTGTCCGGGAACAGGTCCCGAAACTGACGGGTAAACGCGCTGTTCAGGAGCTCCGGCGCGTACCGCGCGAAGCAGGCATCGAACAGAGCGCCTTCCGGGCCTTGGATCCACGATTGTGGCACCCAGTTTGCGAAGGTCCTCGATGGCGCGATCGACGATGTCAATACTTTCCTCATCGGCCTTCGAGAAGAGCTTCCTGGCCATGTACTCACGAATCACACCGATACGGAGGCCATCGAGACGCCGCGACGCTGCGGAATTGAGGTACGGTTGTGCGGTCTTTCGTCCGACACTGAATGCCGTCAACTCGTCCTTCGGGTCGTAGCCGGCGATTACGTCGAGTATTCTTGCCGCATCCGGCACGCTGCGGCAAATTGGCCCGGTCCGCATGCTCAGGCCGGCGCCCATCATTCCTTTCCGGCTGACCAGTTCCTCCGTCGGCGCCAGCCCGACGAGGCTGTTAACGGATGCCGGCCATCGGATCGAGACGACCGTTTCCTCGCCTATCGCACAGGTCACCAGGTTCGCCGCTACCGAGGCCGCCGAGCCGGCGCTCGACATGCCGGGCTCACGCTCCGTATCGTACGGATTACAGAAAGTCCCCCCAAAGGAGCTACGCGCTCCGTCGGTTGCATATTCGGCCAGGTTTGCCTTTGCCAGAATGATGGCTCCGGCATCGCGCAGCCGCTTGACGAACGTGGCATCCTCCGGAGGGCGGTCATTCGCGTACTGCACGTCGGCGCCGGAGGTCGTACGCAGGTCGAACGTGTCGTATTGATCCTTGATCGCCATGACGACCCCATGCAGCGGCCCGACAAGTCTGCCGGTCCGTTTTAATTGCCGATCCTGAGCAGCCGCGAACTCGAGCGCGTCGGGCATTTTTGGATCGTTGTCACCTGCGTCCGTCATACTGCGCGCCTTGCGTTCATCGAAACCCCAAGCCTTGCGGACAGCCGGACGCAGGTTCAGAGTCGAGAGCGCGTTGACCTGCCGGGCGTGCGGAATCGTGGTGATCGGGCCGAGAATACCCATTGGCTCACTCACACACGTGTTGTTGTAGGCCTTGATCCGCTTCAGGTACAGCTCGACAAGGCCCACACTGGTGATCTCTTTCACCAGGAGCGCACGTTGAATATCGGTAATACGGGCCTCCTGCAGATGAAATCTCTCGGGCGTTGGCTGTTGCGCGCCGGCGATGCCGCTCGCCGCCATATTCGCAGCGACAAGAGCCGCGAGAACCCTGACATTCCGTCGAATGCTGGAGCAAAGAGTTTGGAACATTGCGTTAGCGACTCCCCCTTTACGGACTTTAACGCGGGACGCCTGGTGTGGTCACTCCGCATTCAGTTGAATGGTTCCGTGCACTCAGAATATGTCATTTCGCTCCGAGTCGCCCCCCGCCGCTGGCTCGCGTCACACGTGCGACGCGATCTTCCGCGCTACTTTGATATGCACAATCCGACTCGACCCGGCGCCCGCTGGTGTCGCTCCGACGATTGCCCTTTCGGGATTTCACAGCAGAGGAGTTCATTGGTCGCAAGTTGCTGAACTGCCGCGGTGCCCGGGGCCGTGTGAGCGTATTTCAGGGAAGCAGTGCGACTCTCGGCAGATGCCGGATGCGTGCGTTTATTTTGGCGGGGGCGCCGACGCTGCTGTGCAAGCGAAACCAAGTCGATAATGGACGCCGGTCGAGTCGCCTAAGATAGCGAGGTATGTTACGGATCAACTCTACCCTTTTTGGACGGCTACGGTCGCGTTCTGTATAAATGGAGTGTCGTTGAATCCAGCCAGACGGACAACGGCACACGCGCCTCGACGATTTCGCTGAGAATTCGCCCGAGGCAGTGCACTACGCTTCGCAACCTGCGCATTTGATGTCTCCTTGCTTGCCAAGTGGGGATTGTTGCGCTTTTGTTACAGCATGGATGCTGGACCCTCGTGGAGTGAAAACTCCGCGCGCCGCTATGTGCGCGTGTTCTTGATCCTCGGTTCAGGCGGGTGAAGGAACTGCCGTGCTGGGCTACTTCGCGATATGGCAGCTGCGGGACCGGCGGTCGCCTGTGGAATACTCTACGTCAACTCCGGATATGGCCAGTTCGGTGGTATGCCCGGAAATGTATCCGGACAAACGCGGCTGGTAGCCGCATATCCTTTCAAGGCACAATAGGCTCGGGGAGTATAAGAATGAAGAATGCCGCAACCGCGCTGTTGGCGATTATCCTGACCGGTCTGCTCTTCGCGCAGGCGCCGGACTCGCCCGAAGTTAAGGCGCTTATCGAGAAAGCAAAAAAAGCCGGCGGACCGATGTGGGCCGGCGAAGAGCATTTTTTCTGCGAGGCGCCTCGTCCCAACCGTCCCGACGACCCGGTCATTCCGCCTTCGAAGATCTTCGACAACGTCTGGATCATCGGCAATTCCGGCACCGCTGTTTACGTGATTCAGACGTCCGCGGGACTCCTGATGGTCGATTCGTTAGGGGCCGACCAGATCGAGACGCAGCTTCTGCCCGGGTTTCAGAAGCTCGGTCTCGATCCGGCTAACGTGAAGATCATTTTGGTGGGTCACGGCCATGCCGATCACTTCGGCGGATCGCGGTATATGCAGGATCATTTCGGCTCCAAAGTGTACATTGCGGCCGCGGACTGGAACGTTATGGAAAACCCGCCACCGGGTCGCGACGGCGGGCAGAAAAAAGGACCTCCGCCGGTGCTTCCGAAGCACGATGCCGAGGTTAAAGAAGGGGAGCAGGTTGTGCTCGGCGATTTGAAAGTCATGCCCTTCGCGATACCGGGCCACACGCCGGGGTCGATGGCTTACATTTTCCCGGTGAAAGACAACGGACGCACGCACATGGCGGGGATCTACGGGGGCACTATCCTGACGCCCGGAATCGTTTCCGACGAAGGGCTGGCGAGCTATCTGAAATCCGTCAGACACTACAAAGAGGAAGCGGGAAAGGCTGGGGTCGACGTGATCATGCAGAACCATCCGCTCATGTATCCGCTTCCCGATATGCTGGACCGGTTGGCGCAGCGAAAGAAGGGCGAGCCGAATCCGTTCGTGGTGGGCAAGGCCAATTACCAGAAGTTTGTGGACGTGATGGAGGCGTGCACGGAAGTCAACATCGCGCGCCGCAAGTAGCATCGCCAATTACTACCGAGAGGCTCGGCGAGAATCCCGAGGGCGGGCAAATGCCTTCGCTCAACGTCTTTGTGCGGCGCGGCAAGAAAATCCACCACTTCTATTGCACAGAACTGGCGTTCCTGCCCGGCGAATCGCGGCCGCGGGCGGTTGAGCACTGCTGGTGCATGACACGCTGCTGCATCCACCGAAGACTGAGATCGCGGTGCAGTACCGCCGGCGCTCATAGCGGCTGCCTAATGCTCGATATGTTTACATTACCGTGGTAATATAGGCTTATGACAATCGCCCGGTCCAGGGTTACGGCGCAGGGCCAGATCTCGATCCCGGCCGACATACGGCAAAGGCTGGGCGTCGGTCCTGGTTCGGTTCTCGAGTGGGATGAACAGGGCAGTAATATTTTCGTTCGTCGTGCAGGCCGCTTCAGTTCCGAGGATATCCACGGCGTTTTATTTGGAGGGAAGACGCCGCAACCCCGCAGTCCGGATGAAATGAAGGAAGGCATCCGGCGCTACGTCCGGAGACGCTATGCGCGCGGTTGACACCAATGTTCTTGTTCGTCTGATCACGCGGGACGATCATCGTCAGGCCGCCTCAGCCGAGAGCTTTATCGAGAAAGGAGCCTGGGTCTCGGTGCTCGCGCTCGCCGAGGCGACGTGGGTGCTTTCCGGCGTCTATGAACTGAGTTCGAAGGATCTGGCCACGGCGATCGAAATGCTGCTCAATCATCGGGATTTGGTGCTGCAGGATTCAGAGACCATCGCCAAGTCCCTCGAATCGTTCCGCGCAAAACCAGCCTTGGGTTTTTCCGATTGCCTGATGCTTCAGCTGGCCCGGAAAGCGGGACATCTTCCGTTGGGCACGTTCGACCGGAACTTGTCGAGGCTTGAAGGAACTCAAAAGCTATAGCTGAAATCGCAAAGGGCGTGGTTGTCCACCCCTCCGGCCTCATGTATAGTCGATCAAGACTGGAGGACGCGCATGAAACCGAAGACTCTCGCGTGCGTGGTGGCAATAGCGCTCGCGGCGGCGTTTATCGTGCCCGTCCTGCTTCACAAGACCGCGGCCGCGTCGGGCAGCGTACCGAGGTTCGAGTTCGATCCGAGTTGGCCGAAGCCGCTGCCGAACAATTGGATGCTCGGCGCGATTGGCGGGAACTTCGTCGATTCTCACGATCACATCTGGGTCGCTAACCGTCCGGGAAGTCTCGACAACAACGACAAATATGCCGCGCTCGATCCGCCGCAGGCCGATTGCTGCGTTCCGGCGCCTTCGATTCTGGAATTCGACGCAACCGGAAATCTGATTCAGGCGTGGGGAGGTCCTGGACACGGGTATGAGTGGCCAGACACTGAACACGGCATCTTTGTCGATTACAAGGACAACATCTGGATCTCCGGCAACGGCGCCAAAGACACCAATATTCTGAAGTTTACGAAGACGGGAAAATTCCTGCTCCAGATCGGCCACCATGGGAAATCGGGAGGCAGCAACGATACGGAGAACCTGAATCGGCCTGCGGGGATCGCGGTGTATCCGAAAACCAACGAGGTGTTCGTCGCAGACGGCTACGGGAACCGGCGCGTCATTGTTTATGACGCGGATACCGGAGCGTACAAGCGCCACTGGGGAGCTTACGGAAAAAAGCCGGACGACACCGCGTCGAACGCCCGCACGTTCGAGGGTCCTGGGCCGCCGCAATACAACACGGTGCATGCGATTCAGATTTCCAAGGATGGTTTAGTGTATGTCGGGGACCGCAGGAACAACCGCATCCAGGTGTTTCGGCCCGATGGCACGTTCGTGAAGGAAGGCTATGTGGAGCGGAAAACCATAGCGGAGGAAGGCACTACTTTTGGGGTCGCCTTTTCGCCCGACGAACGGCAACAGTTCCTGTACGTGCCGGATGGGAGTAACAAGAAGGTGCAGGTCCTCAATCGCGACACGCTCGAGGTGGCCGGCTTCTTTGGGGGACATGGCGGGCGGGGCGCGGGGCAGTTTTTCCATGTGCACAGCATCGCGGCGGATTCGAAGGGCAACATCTACCTGGGCGAATCCTTCGGCCAGCGAATAACGAAATGGACTTATAGAGGCATGTGATGACAATGGGAAAAAACTCTATCGCCACGAATGAACGCGAATGCACACGATTGAGAATTTGGCGATTATTCGTGTTCATTCGTGGCCTATGATCCTGAGTGTGTTATTGGCTGCAGTCTCCTTTGCGGCACAAAAGCCCTGGACACCACCCCGCACACCCGACGGCCAACCCGACCTCCAGGGAATCTGGAACAACGCCACTCTCACGCCCGTGGAAAGGCCCGCTCAATACGCCGGCAAAACGACACTAACCGAAAAGGAAGCGGAGGCCTTCGAAAAGGAAGAACTGGGGAACGTCAACGCCGATCGCCGGGACGGTTCGAGTGTCACCGACGTCAACCGCGCTTACAACGAATTCTGGCGGGACCGGGGAAAGATCACCCCGGACCGGCGAACGTCCCTGATTATCGATCCACCGGATGGCCGTGTTCCTCCGCTGACTCCCGCGGCGCAAAAGCGGGCGACCGAACTCGCAGCGCAAAGCCGGGGGCACGAGTTCGACGGCCCGGAGAATCGATCCCTGGCCGAGCGTTGTATCGCGGTTCCCAATGCCGGGCCTCCCATGCTTCCCGCCAACTACAATGCGAACTATCAGATCGTCCAGTCTCGCGGATACGTGGCGCTCGTGAGCGAGCAGATCCACGACGTTCGTATTATTCCCACCGATGGACGACCGCATCTTCCACCGGACGTTCGCCAACTCTCAGGCGATTCCCGAGGACATTGGGACGGTAACACGCTGGTAGTCGAGACCACTAATTTCACGGACCGGACAAGTTTCAGAGGATCCAGCGAGCACATGCATCTGACCGAACGGTTCACCCGCACCGGCGCGGACACGATGCTCTACGAGTTTACGGTGGACGATCCGGAGACGTTCACCAAGCTCTGGACCGCACGGATTCCCATGACGATGTCGAAAGGTCCGCTCTTTGAGTACGCGTGCCATGAAGGAAACTATGGTCTGGCGGGATCGCTCGCAGGCGCCCGCGCCCAGGAGAAGGCAGCAGCGAAGAAGTGAGGCGGAGGTGGTTTCCGCGAGCAAACATATGAAACGGTCTCCATCCATTCTGTTCTTCGTTCTGGCGGGCATCTTCACTCCGCTGCGCTCGCCAATGAAGGCTCAGGCCCCGCCTTCCAATGGAGAAACTCGCATCATCGCCGGAAGAATCGCGGATCGATCCATCAATTCCAAGCCCGGCCCCGCGCCCCGTCTCCCCGACGGCAAGCCCGACCTCGGGAACGGCAAGGGATCGTGGAACCCGCGCATAATCGAGAACATTGCCGGAGTGGGTCCCGGAGCGCCCGCCAGAAACCCTGTCGAAAAGATCGTTGATGTGCCCTTCCAGCCCTGGGCCCGGCAACTCTACGAGAAGCGGCTGGCCGATCTGCAAAAGGACGATCCCGAAGCGCGCTGCCTGCCGCCGGGAATACCGCGCCTCTATCAGACGCCTTTTCCCTTTCAGATCTTCCAGCAGACGGACCGCGTGCTTTTCGTGTTCGAAGGAGGCGCGCACTTCTGGCGAGCCGTTTTTACAGATGGAAGGCCGCACCTGAAGGCCCCTAATCCGAGCTATCTTGGCGATTCAATCGGTCATTGGGAGGGCGATACCCTGGTAGTGGATACGATCGGGTTCAACGATCGCACCTGGCTCGACCAGGATGGGCATCCGCACACCGAGTCTCTGCACACGGTTGAGCGCTTCCATCGCTCCGATGAAGAGACTCTGCATTACCAGGTCATGATCGAAGACCCAATCGCCTACACCAGATCCTGGACGACGAGCTACACCATTCCATGGGCCAGCGGTGAGGAGCCCATGGAATATGTTTGCCACGAAAACAACCTTGATCTGCCGCACATGGTTGGCAAATAAGTCGGCGTTCACAGATCGGCCTGGAGATGCGGCTACCGGCCGCATTCTTCGCGCTTCGTTCACACGGCGCTATATAATTGCATCCCAGCCGGTCCGGACAAAATAATGATCAGAAAGTTGGCACTCATTTTCGGTATTGCCGCCGCGACAGCTTTTGCGCAAGTGCAGGGCTTCACGCCCGTCACGCAACAAATGCTGGAGAATCCGAGCCCGGACGACTGGCTCATGTACAGCCGCACCTACGACGCTCAACGCTACAGTCCGCTCAAGCAAATTACCAAACTGAACGTCGGACAGCTCCGCATGGTGTGGACGCGCGGCATTGGCGCGGGAACCACTGAAACCATCCCGCTCGTTCATAAAGGCGTCATGTACGTCGTTGCTCCGGGCGCCGTCGTGCAGGCCTTCGATGGCGCCACCGGCGATCTGCTCTGGGAGTACAAGCGTAAGGTTCCGGCGAACGTGGCCGGTTCGGCGCGTACCAAGTCTCTCGCCATCTATCAGGACATTGTTCTTTACACCGCGCCGGATAGTTATGTGGTGGGCCTCGATGCCCGCACCGGCGAACAGCGCTGGGAAACGAAGACCGATGCGCGCGGGCACACTTCTGGTCCCATAGTCGTCGAGGGCAAAGTGGTCACCGGAGCTGCTTGTGCGGGTAAACGAGAGAACTGCTACATCGCCGCTCACGATGCTTTGACGGGGAAAGAAGCATGGCGTTTTTATACCACGCCGGCGCCGGGCGAGCCGGGAGATGAAAGCTGGGGCGGCGCTGATCTCGACAAGCGGCTCGCCTCCACCTGGGGATTGCCCGGCACATACGACCCCATCCGCAAGCTGATCTATTGGGGCGTGGCGAATCCGATGCCGGACCAGCGAATTTTGCGGCACAACGGCAATCCCGACGCGATCTCGCGTACCGCTCCCGCCGATCTCTACAGCAATTCCACCGTCGCTATCGATCCGAATACAGGTAAGCTGGCCTGGTACTACCAGCATCTGCCGGGAGACGATTGGGACTCTGATTACACCCATGAGAGAACTCTGCTGCGGACGCGGTTGAACCCGGATCCCAAGTACGTCAAGTGGATCAATCCCGCGATCGCGCGCGGACAGGAGCGCGATGTCGCTGTCACCGTAGGAGAAGCCGGCGGGATCTTCGAGCTGGATCGCACGACCGGCGAGTTTCTCTGGGCCACGCCCTTTCCTTACGACGATCCTAACTTCGTGATTTCCGATATCGACGTGAAGACCGGTAAGACATCAATCAACTGGAATATCGTTTTCAAGCAGCCCGGTGAACACCACGTCGTTTGTTATTGGAATACTCGAAGCTACTGGCCCACCGCTTACCATCCAGGCACCAACTCCCTGTATGTTCCCTACATCGACAACTGCCGTGACCTGACTACCGCGGGGCCGGCGGGACGGGGAGGCTGGCATGTGATCCCGCGCCCCGGTTCCGATCCGAAAGCTCTGACGGGCATCGCCAAAATAAATTTGGCAACCGGCGAAATGCTGCGCTTCGACGTTGGGCGCGTACCCGGCAATGGAGCCATGCTGGCGACGGCGGGCGATCTGGTCTTCCACGGGGACATGAATCGCCGCTTCCGCGCCTTCGATGCGAATACCGGCAAGATGTTGTGGGAGTCGGTGCTGGGCGGCAACGTCTCGGTCAGCACGATCAGTTACGCGGTCAACGGCAAGCAGTACATAGCCGTGATGACCGGCAATAACCTGAAAGTGCCGGAGCTGAATGCGGAAGTACCTGAAATCAAGATTCAGGCCGATTACAACGCAATGTACGTCTTCGCTTTGCCATAGGGAATTACAATGACCTTTTCTTATCAGCGTTTATCGGCGTTCATCGGCGGCCCACTTGCCTTTTGTGCTTTGTCAGTCGCATTTGCCCAGAGCGCCGGAGACTGGCCCACGTACAACCGCGACCTCGCCAGCAGCCGCTTCTCCCCTCTCACCCAAATTACTCCCGCCAACGTCAGTAAATTAGCCCAAGCCTGGTCCTACCGTCTCCGACCCGACGCCAACAGCCCGAACTCCGGCACGATGAACGAGGTCACGCCAATCGTTGTCAACGGCGTAATGTACTTACCCGCCGGCAACCGCGTAGTAGCTCTCGACCCCGAAACCGGCAAAGAAGTCTGGCGCTATGACCTCAAGAACGGCGCGATCGCGTCCCAGCGCGGCGTGGCTTACTGGCCGGGCGACAAGAACAACCCACCCCGCATCATCTTCACCGCCGGACACAAGATGGTGGCGCTCAACGCCAACTCAGGCAAACTGGATCCCGGCTTCGGCACTGAAGGCGAAATGACGATGGATGTCCCCTTCGCCGGTGTTCCTACTATCTATAAGAACCTGATCTTCGTCGGCATGAACCTTTTCGGACCCGGCGAAGAGCACCTGCACTATCAGGACGAGGTCGCCGGCGGACCTCCCGGAGACTCCCGTGCCTATGACGCGCGCACTGGCAAGAAGCTCTGGGAATTTCACGCCATCCCGCGCCCCGGCGAACCAAATCATGAAGACTGGGAGGGCGACAGCTGGAAGGGCCGCACGGGAAATAACATGTGGTCTTACTCAATGTCCGTGGATGAGCAGCGCGGTATTGTTTATATGCCCATGGGCGGCCCGGCAGCTAATTACTATGGCGGTGACCGCAAGGGTAAGAATCTCTACGCCAACTCAGTGGTTGCAGTGGACGCGAACACCGGCAAGTTGAAGTGGTACTTCCAGACCGTTCATCACGAACTCTGGGATTACGACCTGCCCCCGGACCCGGCATTGATCGACATAGTAAAGGATGGGAAGAAGATTCCGGCCCTCGCCCAGGCTGGTAAGTCGGGCTATCTGTTCATTCTGGATCGCATAACCGGGAAGCCGATCTTCGGCGTGGAGGAACGCCCTGTGGCTCAGGGGAATGTCCCAACCGAGTCTTACTCACCAACGCAGCCATTTCCGTTGAAGCCTCCGCCGCTCGCGCGTGTAAGTATCAAGCGCGAAGACATCGTAACTGCGGACGATACCAACGCCGAGCATGCGAAGGCCTGCCAGGATCTGTGGGTCAAGCACGGTTTTGAAGATTCCGGTCCGTTCACTCCCTGGGCGTTTTCGGCCGAAGGCGCTCCCGCGCACGAGACCATCAGCTTCCCCGGTCCAACCGGCGGGACCAACTGGGGCGGCGTTGCGACAGACCTTAAGATGGGATACGTCTTTGTGAACTCACAGGACAGCCCGGGTGTTGGCTGGATCAGGAAGAACCCCGATGCCGGAAACGAAGGGCAGCTTCCTTACGACAAATCGCCCGGCTTCTTCGGCTTTGCCACGCCGGCGAAGGATGCAAATGGGAACTCGATCGGTCAACTTCCGTGCGTGAAACCGCCATGGGAGCGCTTGTTCGCGGTTAACGCCAACACCGGCGATATCGCCTGGCAAGTCCCGCTGGGAATCACCGAAGGACTGCCCGAAGGCAAGCAGAACACGGGCCGCTCCGGAGCTTTCGCCGGACCCATCGCGACTGCCGGTGGACTGGTTTTCATCGGCGCCACGGGCGACAGCCGCTTCCGCGCCTTTGATTCGAAAACCGGCAACGAACTATGGACCCAGAAGCTCGACTACGCTGCCACCGCCGTCCCAATCAGCTACCAGGGTAAGAGCGGCAAGCAGTACGTCGCGATAGTCGCCGCGGGCGGAGGCCGGGGCAATAACCAGGCATTGGTCGTCTTCGCATTGCCTTAAAAGAAACGCTCCCTGTGGTCGCGGCTCTGTAAACAGTGCCTTACAGAGCCGCGACCACAGGGAGCGTTTCTCCGTTAGTCCTCGTCGCTGCGAAGCTTAGCCAACACACTGAGATCTTCCAGCGTAGTGACGTCGCCCTTAACATCCCCCCCAGCTGCAAGCTCCCTCAACAGCCTGCGCATGATCTTCCCACTCCGAGTCTTGGGTAGCGAGTCCGTGAATCGAATATCGTCCGGCTTAGCCAGCGATCCAATCTCCTTACCTACCCAAGTCCGCAACTCGGCCTTCAGGTCGTCAGTAGCCTCGTTACCAATCTGCAAAGTCACAAAAGCCACGATCGCCGAGCCTTTGATCTCATCCGGCCTTGCCACCACCGCCGCTTCCGCTACCCGAGGATGCGCCACCAGTGCCGACTCCACTTCCATGGTGCTGAGCCGATGGCCCGACACGTTGATCACATCGTCGACGCGCCCCATCACCCAGATGTAGCCGTCCTCATCCTGCCGCGCGCCATCACCCGTGAAGTAAGAGCCTGGAATCTGCGACCAGTACTGCTCCTGATAGCGCTCCGGATCTCCGTAGATGGTGCGCAGCATCGAAGGCCACGGCTTCCGAATCACCAGGTATCCGCCAGACCCCGCCGGAACGGGCTTCCCTTCGCGCGTAACCACCTCCACATTAATGCCGGGCAGCGGACGTGTACACGAGCCCGGCTTAGTTGGAGTCGCGCCGGGGATCGGGCTGATCATCATCGCGCCCGTTTCGGTCTGCCACCACGTGTCGACAATAGGGCATCGATCGTGCCCGATGATGCTGCGGTACCACATCCACGCCTCGGGGTTAATCGGCTCACCGACGCTGCCCAGCAGCCGCAGTGTTTTCATAGGATGTTGCGCAGGCCACTGTTCGCCCAGACGCATGAATGCGCGGATCGCAGTTGGCGCAGTGTAGAAGATGGTGACCTTGTGGCGCTCGATCATCTGCCAGAAGCGATCGGGCTGCGGATGTGTGGGACCGCCCTCATACATCACGACCGTTGCGCCGTTCTGCAACGGGCCATAGACGACGTAGCTGTGGCCGGTGACCCATCCGATGTCGGCAGTGCACCAGAAGATGTCTTCGTCGCGGAGATCGAAAACCCACTTCGCCGTGATGTAAGTGGCGACCGAATACCCACCCGTCGTGTGCAGGATGCCTTTGGGCTTGCCGGTCGTGCCGGACGTATATAGAAGGTAGAGCGGATGTTCGGAATCGAGCGGCTCGGCCGGACAGTCATCGGAAACGATTGGCATGCGCTCATGCCACCAGTGATCGCGCCCGGAAGTCATGTTCTGCAGAGTGCCGGTGCGCTGATAGACGAGAACATTGCTCACCGATGGACAGCGAGTTAGCGCTTCATCGACGGTGGGCTTGAGTTTGATCTCCGCGCCTCTTCTAAAAGTTCCGTCCTGGGTGATTACGCAACTGCACTCGGCATCGTTGATGCGATCGACCAACGCCTGTGACGAGAAGCCGCCGAAGATTACGGTGTGTGGCGCACCGATGCGCGCGCAGGCCAGCATGGCGATCGCGAGTTCCGGCGACATCCCCATGTAGATGGCCACTCGATCGCCCTTCTTTACGCCGAACGACTTCAGCACATTGGCGCAGCGAGAAACGGCGGACAGTAATTGCTGATAGGTAAGAGTGCGGATCTCGCCGGGCTCGCCTTCCCAAATAATGGCGGCCTTGTTCTTGCGCCATGTCGCCGCATGCCGGTCGAGACAGTTGTGGGAGAGATTCAACTTGCCGCCGACGAACCATTTCGCCCACGGTACATTCCATTCAAGGACCTTCGTCCACGGTTCGAACCACTCGATCTCGCCGGCGATCCTTGCCCAGAATGTCTCGGGATCGCGGTCGGCTTCTTCATAGAGCCGTTCATAATCGGCCATGCTCCCGATATGGGCTTTCGAACTGAATTCCGAGGGCGGATCGAATACGCGATGCTCGCTCAGGGTGGATTGAATGTCAGTGGATGTCTGCGGCGTCATGCGAGGTCATCAGCAATCATACCCCCGCCTTCATAGTTCCCCGAGAGTCGCGTTCGTCAGGTAAAGGGTGATCACCAGCACGATCCACATCAGATTCAGGAAATGCGAATACATCGCTACCGCTACTACGTCGCGCCGCCGTGTGTCGTTAGCCACGTACGTCATCCAGGAAACGCAGGCTAATGCGGCTACCCAATGCGCGCCGGTCAGAGCCAGGTAAGTGCCCCCGAAGGCCGTTTTCGGACCCAGCCCGATAAGGTAGATCAAACGCACCCATTCCACAATCTCCAGAAACAGGAACGTCAGCCAGCTGGCAATTCCGACCGCTACCCAGCGAACCGCCGGCTCCTGATCGTCGAACCTCACCGCGCGCGATGCCATTTCGAGCGTTGCGCTGCCCGACAATGCAAACATGGTCAGCGCGGCCACCATTAGAAGCGATGCGAAATGAAACGGAGTCGGCCACGCTTCCGAAATCCAGCGCAGATAGAACATCACTGCGAGCAAAGTGGCAAAAAGTGCCGCATTCGCCGCGATGATCCAAAGCGTTCCGCGGCGAGTGCGAGTTGCGTAATAAACGGTGAGGTATTCCTTCACGCCCAAAACACGAAGAGTCCCATGATCCCCAGCCAGAGTACGTCGAGAAAATGCCAGAAGATGGCGCTCACGTCCACCATGGTGCGGCGGCCGGGCCCGAGTTCGAATCGAAGCGCCCGAAACTCCACGTAGATTACAGCTCCGAGCGCGCCCACTACGTGCGCCGCATGCGCCCACGTCATGATGTAGAAAAATGCGCTGCTGGGGTGGCCGGTCAGATAGAAGCCGCGCTGCGCCAGTTGTCTCCAGGCGATTACCTGGCCCGCGAGGAATCCGATGCCAAGCAGCGTTCCCGCCGACCAGAACCAGTTGAAGGCGGCGCGCCTGTTCCGGCGGAGCAGACGGCGGCCCGTGTCGATAGCGACGCTGCTGAGGAGCAGGATCCCGGTGTTCCACCAGAGAATATGCGGGAGTCCGATCCGGCCCCAATCGTTGTTGAGCCCGCGCCGTACGATCATCGCGGTGAACAGCGCCCCGAAGGTCATGGTGCTGGCCAACATCACCACGACGATGCCGACGATGGAAGTTTGGCGTGAATTACCGGGGAGGGGCCGGTTGCGATCGTGATCGTCCCCGCCGCCATAGCCCAGCGGTACATCGGGCAGGATCGGTGGCGGCCCGCCAAGTTTCGACTGAGTCTGTGTGCGGGCCATGAATTCAGTATCGCCGATCAGTAGGTTCGGAATCGTGGGCGTAATATTGACGTACGAGATGTTCTCAAGACGTTCGTTTATGCGGATAAGCTCAGCAGCGGTGGCGGCGAGGCTGACCCCGCTCGTGAAAGCGCAAGAGGCCGGGCGGGCGCCGACCATAATCGGAAATCTGCCGCCGTCCATCGCGGCTCTCAAGCCGATGACCGGCCGGATACGTCCCATTACAAACGACGAACGGAGAGCGCGTATTGAAAAAGCCAGAAAACTGATGATCGATCAGAAATTCGGCGCGATCATCCTGTCCGGCGGCACGTCTTCCCGCTATTTTGCGAATCTGGAGATGGGCGGCGGTGAGAGGCTCTGGGCACTGGTTCTTCCCGCGAAGGGAAAGCCGTTCATTGTGTGCCCGGCCTTCGAAAACGATCGCGCGCATGAGCTGCTGGCGGATACTCCGTTTGCCGAGGGCAAGGATGCCGACGTTCGTACATGGCAGGAAGACGAGAGCCCGTACGTTCGGCTGGCCCAGGGATTGAAGGACCACGGGGTGACATCCGGGCGTGTAGGCGTCGAGGAAACCGTCAAGTATGTCTTTGCCGACGGGATCGCACATGCTGCCGGGCCTTCCATACAAGTGGTCAGTGCAACCCCTATCACTGCCGGCTGCCGAATGATCAAAGACGAGCACGAGGTTGCGTGCCTCCGTTTAGCCGGACAGGCAACACTGCGCGTGTACGAGGCGGTCTATCACGCGCTCTCCGAGGGCATGACGCAGCGGGATGTCCTGGCTTTGATTCAAGCCGCGTATGCGCGCGTGGGATTCCCCGGGGAGGCGAGCCTGAATATCGGCGAGTACACGGCGTCGCCGCACGGCTCGGCAGCGCCGCAGACGATTCGTGAAGGAACGATCCTCATGCTTGATGACGGATGCCGGGTGGAAGGCTATACCTCCGACATCACGCGCACGTTTGTGCTCGGCAAACCAACCGGCAAGATGCTGAAGGTCTTCGAGATCGTTCGGCGCGCTCAAAAGGCTGCGCTCGCGGCCGCCCGGCCCGGTGCGCCCAATGAAGCGGTGGATGCCGCGGCCCGCGCCGTGATTGTCGACGCGGGTTACGGTCCCGGCTTCACGTATTTCACCCATCGCGTGGGACATGGCCTCGGGATGGACATGCATGAATGGAACTACCTTGTGGCGAACAACATGTTCGGCGGGACCACGCATCCCACTTTGCAGCCGGGCATGGTCTTCAGCGACGAGCCGGGTATTTACATACGCGGCGAGTTCGGCGTTCGTCTCGAGGACGACATGCTCATCACAAAGACCGGGGCGGAACTCCTCACGCCGCCCAGTCCGTCCCTGGAGCGCCCGTTCGGGTAAAGCACCCGCTCGCCGCCGCACGCGTAAACTGGAGTTGATGCTGACGCGAATCTCCCTGACCTTCGCGATCGCTGTCATTGCGAGCGCACAGACCGTTTGCCCGCCGACGCCCGAATTCACGCCGTGCGATCTGGTCTTCGATATCCCGTCGGCGAATGGCAATCAGGCGGGCATTGATCACTCCATCGACCTCCAGGCCGAGTTTCGCTCGCCGCACTTGAGCACGGGACTCGTGAAAGCCTTCTGGGACGGCGGCACGCGGTGGATCGTTCGGTATACGCCCGCGGAATCCGGAAGCTATGCATGGCGAGTCAGCAGCAGCCTTCCGGGACTCGGCGGGAAAGAAGGGCAGTTCACCGCCACGCCGGTCGACAAGCCCGGATGGCTCCGCGCGGCCAACGTGCATCATTTCGCTTTCGTGGACGCAGCCAACCAGAACAACCTGACGCCGCACCTCTGGATGGGCGCGGTTGTGCCTGGTTTTGCGTCCATGAGCGATACGCAGTGGAAGTCGCTGGTCGAAACGCGCGCCGCCCAGCATTTCAATCACCTCGGCATCACGCTGGTCGACGAGGCAAGCGCTTCTAAGTTCCAGTCGCCCGAGTTTTTCCGCGCCGCGGAAGAAAAACTGCGTTACGCCAATCAGAAAAGCATCATCGTCGACGTTGCGTTTTTCGGCCCAAACGGCCTCATGGATCGGCTGCTTCCGGCGCACAGCGATCGGACCAAATGGTTCACTTACGCGCTGTCGCGTCTGGCCGCTTACGACGTGACCTGGCAGGGCATTGAGGGCTGGGAAAGTTACGACGATGGCCGTGAACTCCTGAAAGAGATCGGCGATTACCTCAGCGCCCTCGATCCTTACAAGCACACGCGCTCCACGCGAGCTAACATCTCATCCGGGCCGCTGGTGGACGACGGCTGGCTGCGTTACCGTTCCTATCAGACTCCGGACGACGCCGTCGGCGCGATAGACCAACAGATTTACATGTACCCCGCGGTGAACAACTTCGCGAGCGAACCGGTCGACGCCGACACGTTTCGCCATCGCTTGTGGAATGCCACGGTGAATGGCCAGTACCCCTCAACGGCGATTCCGAACGAACAGGCCGCGAACGAAATGAAAATCTGGTACGAGTTCATGGAAGGCACGCGACACTGGGAGCTCGAGCCGTTCTTCGACGCGGATAACGGCCGGGGCCTGGCGCTTGAGGAAGTCGAGTACATCGTTTATGTAGAGAAGCCGGGGCCTGTGACGGTGAAGCTCGAAAAGCACAGCTACGACGGCCGATGGTTTAATCCGGCGACCGGGCAATCGGTAAAACTGAAAGAGATCAAGACGGAAGTGTTCACCGGCGAGCCTCCGGACCGCGCGCACGATTGGGTGCTGCAGATTTCGCGGGAGGGCCACAAGGCGTCCATGCTGAAGAGCTACAAGTTCGACTCCCGCGAAGGGGGCATCGTGATGCAGGAGATTGAGGGCAATCCCGACAAAGTTCCATTCGACGTGGTCGAGCCTTCGGGGGAGAGCGTTTCGTTGAGCGGTCCCGCGCCGTACTCGATTAAATTGAAGCGCGAGACGAAGGCGCTGCAACACATGATGTATGAGTGGACCGGCGAAGTGACGATCGATAATCGGAGTTACCGGGTGATCGGAACGGGTTCGAGCGGGGCTTTTCGGATTCCGGCCAATGTTGCGCGCGATTATCCCGCGGCGCTGCACGTCAGGATCGTGGGCATGAACGCGCTCGGTAAAGTGTATGCGCTCGATCGCAACTACACCCTGACGAAATGACCAACGATCTCCGTGAGCAGGTCCAGGCAATTCAACATTCCATGGTGGAGTCTGGAGCAGAGTGTTTCCTGGAGTCGGAGCTGGACGATCTCCGCTGTCTCATAAGGCTTACGATCGAGTTCTTTCACTATTTGCAGGGCGAAGATCTGTCTCCGCTTGTCGAAGACCAGGTCAATTATGTATGTGAATCAGTTTTCTCCGGCGTGGACTCATTCTGCGCGGTTAGTATCGCCTGCAGAGTAATGAGCGGAGCGCGCGACAGCAAGCTCTCGCAGGGCATATGGTCCATCGAATCGCTGAAAGAGGAATTTATTTCCCTGTACCGTGAGTTCCCTTCCGAAACGGATTTTGAAAAGCGCTGCGGGCTTCCTTTGGATCTATTCAAGCTCCAGATCGTTTTCGCTGGGCTGTCCTATGAATGACTCACTCCTCTCAGGATGACGCAAAATCCAACGATGTTAGCTCTTGCCGTGGACACAACCGCCGATTTCGGTAGCATCGCGCTCGCAGACGATAATGATGTTCGCGAAGAAGTCCTGCTGCATTCCCCCCAAGGATTCAGCAACGTGATTTTTGGCGAGATCGAGGCTCTCCTTGCACGTCAGGCCGTCCTGCTACCCGGCATTGATTTGTTCGCAGGCGCATCGGGGCCAGGATCATTTACCGGTGTTCGCGTCGGCTTATCCGCCATCAAAGGTCTGGCGGAGGTGCTCGGCAAGCGAGTCGTGGCGATGTCCAATCTGCGCGCTCTGGCCGAGTTCGGAGAATCGGATGCGCGTGCCACGATTATTGACGCTCGACGGGGCGAAGTCTATGCCGCGGTTTACGACGACGCCGGCCGACAGATCGTTCCTGAAGTCGTGTTGCCGTTCGAGCGGTTCCTGACCCTCTTGCCGGAACGTGAAATCGAGTGGATCTCGCAGGATTTCGAGCCGTTTCTTCCTGCGTTGGCCGGTACCCGGTTCGAGCGGTATCCGGTGGTCAACGCGCCCCGTGCCATCGCGGCTGCGATCGCGAAGGCAGCCATCCGTCTGGCGGCTCAGGGACTGACGCAGGAGCCCGCCGCCATCGAAGCGAATTACGTCCGCCGTTCCGATGCCGAACTGTTTTACTTAGCCAGGTAAATAAACTAACATTGTCATATGCAGGTCAATGTTCATGAAGCCAAGACCCAGCTGTCGCGCCTGTTGGAACTTGTAGAACAAGGCGAAACGGTCACGATCGCTCGACATGGAAAGCCGGTGGCGGAACTCGTTCGAGTACGCGGGAGCGGCTTGCCGCTGGGGATCGCGAGTAACGATCCGCTGGTGCCTCGAGGCGATGGCTGGTGGCAACCCATGTCCGACGATGAAGCCGAAACGTGGATCGCTGGCCGGTGACAGCGCAAAGGGCGATCCGTTTTGCGCAGCTCCTATAAAGTTCTGACCGATACGCACTCGCTGGTTTGGGCTTTGTCCGACCCGGATTCCCTGAGCACGGAAGCGCGCAGGGTGCTGGCCGGATCGGACGTAATCGCCAGCATCGCAAATCTCTGGGAATTATGCCTGAAGGCGCAAAAAAGGAGGCATTGCTTGCGGATCCGCTCTCATGGTGGAACAGCTACATCGTCAGGTCGGCCATCCCGGCCCTTCCCATCCGTGCATCTCATGTCATGGCGCTGGGCGCTCTGCCGGACATTCACAAGGATCCCTTCGACCGCATCCTTGTTGCGCAGTCGATCATCGAGAAAATTCCGCTGGTGACGAAGGATGCCCACCTGGCAAAGTACGGCATTCAGATCATCTGGTAATTTTAGCGATGATAGGCTAGCGGAGAGGAACAGTATCGCAATAGACGATGGCACGCGCGCCGCGACACCTCGAACTCGCCGGCGTATTCGCCTCCGCCATCACTCCGCGGCGCGCCGACTCGCAGGACCCCGACTTTTCCGGCTTGCTCGAACTCCTCGACTTCCTCGCCGAAGGCGGCGTGAAGGGGATTTGCCTTTTTGGGGCGACCGGCGAATTCCTTAATTACAGCTTTGCCGAACGCCAGCGGCTGGTCTATCTCGCGGGAAAGCGCACCCGGGTTCCGCTGATGGTTGGCGTTTCGCACTCGACGCTCACGGGGTCGATCCAGCTGGCCGATGAAGCGATCGCGTCCGGCGCCGACGCGCTCATTGTTATGCCGCCCTATTTTTTCCGGTATTCACAGCGGGAAATCGAGGAGTTCTATTTGCAGTTCGCGAAAGAAACCGGTGACGCGGTTCCGCTCCTGATTCACAACTTTCCGCAGGTCACCTCTAAACTGGAGCTTGACCTTGTGCGCAAACTGATCGACACTGGCCGCTTCGCCGGCATCAAGGACTCGAGCGGCGACCGGTCCTTTTTCGAACAGCTTCTCGAACTCCGGGGCGCCCGCCCGTTCGCGCTTTTCACCAGCGATGACCGGACCGCCGCCCATGCGTTGCGCGCGGGTGCGAACGGCACGATTTCCGCCTCCGCCTGCGCGGTGCCCGAGCTGCTGGCAGGGCTTGCCCGCGCGATTTCTTCAGGAGACCAGTCGCAGTCAGACGCCCTGAATGCCCGACTGCTGGAGTTCGTCGATTGGTCGGATAGGTTTCCGTTCCCCGCCGCCATCAAACGCGCGGTTGAGCTTCGCGGCCAGAAATCGGCTCCGCCACTGACGCCTCTCGCGCCGGAAACCAGGCAAGCATTGGCGGAGTTCTCCACGTGGTTCGCCACCTGGTTGCCCCAAACGAAGAATGCGGCTGCGCATGCCTGAGTCCAGTGAGTTCCGCGAGTTCGGCCACAAACTGATCGACTGGGTTGCGGATTATCTGGAATCGTCCGAGCGCTATCCCGTGCTTTCCACGGTCCTGCCCAACGATATTGTCGATGGTCTGCCGGCGCACGGCCCCGAGCAGGGCGAAACGCTCGATCACATCTTTGAAGATTTCGAACGCGCCATCCTCCCCGGTGTCACGCACTGGAACCATCCGCGCTTCCTGGCCTTCTTCGCCAACACGTCTTCGCCACCCGCCGTTCTCGCCGAACTTCTGGCCGCAGCGTTGAACGCCAACGGGTTCATCTGGAAGGTCTCGCCGGCCGTCACAGAGCTTGAGGTCGTGACGCTGCGCTGGCTGCTGCACTGGTTCGGCTTGCCCGAGGACTGGTTCGGCATGATTCTCGACACCGCGTCTACCGCTACATTGCATGGCATCGCCGCCGCCAGGTGCGGGATAGCTCCGGAAACGCGCGATATCGGAGCGCCGAACGACCTTGTGCTTTATACGTCCGATCAGGCGCATTCCTCCGTTGAAAAGGGGGCGATGGCGCTGGGCATGGGCCGCCGCAACGTCCGGAGTATCGGCAGCGATACCGAGTTCCGCATGCGTCCCGACCTTCTGTGGGAAGCGATTCGGCAGGATCGCGAGGCGGGCTTGCGGCCATTCTGCGTGGTGGCAACCGTGGGGACCACGTCAACCACCAGTATCGACCCAGTTCCCGCGATTGCCGATATCGCGGAGCGCGAAGGACTCTGGCTGCACGTCGATGCCGCATATGCCGGATCGGCCGCGGTGGTGCCCGAATTCCGCTGGATTTTGGAGGGCTGCGACCGCGCCGATTCCCTAGTCTTCAATCCGCACAAATGGTTGATGGTTCCGGTCGATTGCAGTGTTTTTTATTGCCGCCACCCGGACATACTTCGGCAAGCCTTTTCGCTGGTGCCGGAAATCCTGCGCACGAGCGATGGCGGTCTCAACATGATGGACTACGGGATACCGCTGGGACGCCGGTTCCGTGCGCTCAAACTCTGGTTTGTGCTGCGTTATTACGGGCATGAAGGACTGGCGCAGATCATCCGGGATCAGGTTGAAATGACGCGCGAACTACACGATCGCATCGCCGCCGATCCTCGTTTCGAACTCTGCGCACGCGCGCCGCTTTCGGTCATCTGCTTCCGGCAGCGCGGTTCCGATGAAGCCAACCGCTTGCTCCTCGACGCGATCAATGGTTCGGGGCGCTTCTTCATTTCATCCACCGTGGCGCATGGACGCTACATCCTGCGGATTGCCGTCGGAAATATGCTCACGAGCCGAGCCACGTTGGATGAACTCTGGTCGCTACTCGACGCGCTCGTGACAACCGCGCAGTGAACCGAAAAGGCATCCCTGCTATCCGTCGCGCTGCGCAAAGCCCAAGTTGGGCTGTAATAATTAGCTGATTATCTGAGTGCCACACTGTCAAGTAATTTAATTTGGTGTGTAGTCAGTAACTTAGCGCCGAGTGATTAGCACTCAAGCCGCGAGTGTGCTAATAATATGCTTTGGGACCGGTACATCAAACATTCCGATTCCAAGGGCAGCAACATCATCCCAAAACTTCAATGGAGATTGTCTAAATGAATATTCGTCCGCTTTACGACCGCATCGTGGTCAGACGGGTTGAAACGGAAGCCGAGAAGACTCACGGCGGCCTCTACATACCCGACAGCGCAAAAGAAAAGCCGCAGGAAGGCGAAGTTGTTTCCGTAGGCAAAGGCAAGCGTTTGGAAGACGGCAAGATCGTGCCGCTGGACGTTCAGCCCGGCGACCGCATCCTGTTTGGCAAGTACTCCGGCAGCGAAATCAAGCTGGATGGGGAAGAGTTGATGATCATGCGTGAAGACGAGGTGCTCGGCATTCTCGACGCGCAACCCACCACGAAGACGGCCAAGAAGGCCAGCTAGTTTTTCAACAAGTTCAACGAGGAGAAAAGAATAATCAATGGCAAAACAGATTGTTTATGCTGAAAATTCCCGCCAGGCCATCCTGCGCGGTGTGAATCAGTTGGCAGATGCAGTGAAGGTGACGCTCGGTCCGAAGGGCCGTAATGTGGTCCTCGAGAAAAAGTTTGGCGGTCCGACCATTACGAAGGACGGTGTCACGGTCGCGAAGGAAATCGAACTCAAAGACCCGCTGGAGAACATGGGCGCGCAGATGGTTCGCGAAGTCGCATCGAAGACTTCCGACATCGCCGGCGACGGTACCACGACGGCGACCATCCTCGCACAGGCGATTTTCCGCGAAGGCGCGAAGTCGGTTGCCGCAGGCGCCAATCCGATGGCTCTGAAGCGCGGCATCGACAAGGCCGTCGAAATGGCGGTTGCGGAAGTGAAGAAGATGTCCAAGCCGGTTTCGGGCGACATGATCGCGCAGGTCGGTACGATCTCGGCCAACAGCGATCACACCATCGGCGACAAGATTGCGGACGCGATGAAAAAGGTGGGCAAGGACGGCGTCATCACGGTCGAGGAATCGAAGACGATGGAAACCGTTCTGGAAACCGTGGAAGGCATGCAGTTCGACCGCGGGTACCTTTCACCCTATTTCGTGACGGACCCGGAACGCATGGAAGTGACGCTCGAAGATCCCTACATTCTGATCCACGAGAAAAAGATCAGCAATATGAAGGACCTGCTGCCGCTGCTCGAGCAGATTGCGCGCGCCGGCCGTCCCTTGCTGATCATCGCGGAAGAAGTGGAAGGCGAAGCGCTGGCGACGCTGGTGGTCAACAAGCTCCGCGGCACTTTGAACGCTTGCGCGGTGAAGGCTCCGGGCTTCGGCGATCGCCGCAAGGCCATGCTGGAAGATATCGCGATCCTGACCGGCGGCAAAGCGATCTTCGAAGAAACCGGCATCAAGCTGGAAGGCGTGAAGCTCGACGATCTCGGCAAGGCGAAGCGCGTGACTGTGGACAAAGACAATACGACCCTCATCGATGGAGCGGGTGCGACCAAAGCCATCGAAGGCCGGATCAAACAGCTCCGGACTCAGATCGACGAAACCACGTCGGACTATGACCGCGAGAAACTGCAGGAGCGGCTGGCGAAGCTTGCCGGCGGCGTTGCGGTGATCAAGGTTGGCGCGGCGACCGAGACCGAAATGAAGGAAAAGAAAGCCCGTGTCGAGGATGCCCTGCATGCCACGCGCGCGGCGGTCGAGGAAGGCATCGTTCCGGGCGGCGGCGTGGCTCTGCTGCGCGCGGCCATCGCACTCAAGGAACTCAAGCTGCCCGGCGACGAGCAGATTGGCGTCGACATCATCCGGAGGGCCTGCGAAGAGCCGATCCGGCAGATCGTGCAGAACTCGGGTGAGGAAGGCGCGATCGTGATGGGCAAGATCCGCGAGAGCAAGAACCAGCACTTCGGCTACAACGCCCAGACCGACAAGTACGAGGACTTGGTGGAGTCCGGCGTGATCGATCCGGCGAAAGTGACCCGTTCGGCTCTGCAGAACGCGGCCTCGATCGCTGGTCTGATGCTCACCACCGAAGCGATGGTCTGTGAGATTCCGGAGAAGAAGTCGGCTCCGTCTCCCGGCGGCCATGGCGGTCCCGAAGGCATGGATTACTAAATCCTGCTCTCAGGTGCAACATAACCCCAAGCGTAAGCGCGGGGAATCCTTTGGAAAAAAGCCGCGGTCTCCGAAAGGGGCCGCGGCTTCTCTATTTGGCGGCGTGAAATCGCGCCGCGGGCTACGGTTTGGATCTCGCCGGTCGTCGCAAAACCTAGCCGAGTATCTGAGTGCCGGTTCGGAAGAAGTCTGGCTGATCGACCATGAGAATCGCGAGGTCCATGTGCGGACCGCCGACGGGGAGCGGTTGCTGCGCGAGGGGAAGACCCTCGAATCCGGGCTGCTCCCGGGTTTCCACGTTTCGGTCGGCGATCTGCTCTCTGTTTAACGGTTGCGGGACAGGCCAAGACCATCGAAGGCCGCATCAAGCGACTGAGAGACGAGACGACGAAGCGATGGTCTGCGAGATTCCGGAGAAGCGGCGCCAGCAGGCGTCGCGGCTTTTTTCGTGTTGCAAACACCTCCGAAACGCACTATCGACCCCATTCGTCTGAGTTACAATCAAAGATACCGCCCGGAGTACAAACGCTGGCATGGGGGCACAAAAATTATGACCGCAAAAGCTCTTTGGGGTTTGTCGATCGGACTGGCGCTGGTGCTTGTCATTCCTGCCGTTTCGCAGGACGCTGCAAAGCAGACGACCGACAGCCAGACCACGGTGAAGACCGATTCCGCTACCGCCGCGCCGAAGCGCGAGACCGTTGCCAAACCGCTGACCCCGAAACAAATCAAAAAGAAAGAAGCGGCGCTCAAGAAAGAGCTGGAGACGCCCTGGCGCAAGTGGCTCAACGAAGACGTCGCCTACATCATCACCGACGAGGAACGCAAAGCCTTCAAGCAGATGAACACCGACGAGGAGCGCGAGCAATTCGTCGAACAGTTCTGGCTGCGCCGCGACCCGACGCCCGACACGATCGAAAACGAGTATAAGGAAGAGCACTACAGGCGCATCGCGTATGCCAACGAACATTACGCTTCGGGCGCTCCCGGATGGAAGATGGATCGCGGCCGCATTTACATCACATTCGGACCGCCCGACGAAATCGATTCCCATCCTTCCGGCGGCACCTACGAGCGGCCTACGGCTGAAGGCGGCGGCGAGACTACGACGTTCCCGTTTGAAGACTGGCGCTATCGCTACATCGAGGGCATCGGCAACGACGTCATGATCGAGTTTGTCGATACCACGATGACCGGCGAATACCACATGACGATGGACCCGTCGGAAAAGGACGCGTTGACGTACGTTCCGGGCGCCGGGCTGACGCTCGCCGAACAAATGGGCCTCAGCGACAAGATGGCCCGCTTCAACAATACGGACGGCACGCACATGGGCGCGCCCATCAGCGGAAACACCATGGACCGGCCCGCCAGCTATAACGAGTTTGAACGTCTCAATCAGTTCGCCAAACTACAACAAGCGCCGCCGGTCAAGTTCAAGGATCTGGAAGCTGCCATCAGCTCAAGAATCACATATAACATTCTGCCGATGCAGGTGCGGATTGATTACGTTCGCGTGACCGAGTCCTCTGTCATGGCGAACATCACACTCCAGTTCGAGAACCGGGATTTGCAGTTTCAGCTGAAGGATGGCGTCCAGAAGGCGACCGTGAACCTCCTGGGGCGCGTCAGCACGATGACCCGGCGTCCGGTGACTACCTTCGAGAAGCCTCTGGAAGTCGATGCCCCGCCCGACATGCTTCAGAAGTACGCGCAGCTGCGCCAGATCTATCAGCAGTCTGTCCCTCTGGCTCCGGGCCGTTACCGCCTGAACATCGTCGCCAAAGACACCATTGCGGGCAACATGAACAATTACGAGGTGGCGCTCGATGTCCCGCACTTCGAAGAGGACAAGCTGACATCGAGCAGTTTAATTCTCGCCGATACCATTGAGAAGCTCCCCACCAAGAGCATTGGCGGCGGAATGTTCTCGATCGGCGACAGCAAGGTTCGTCCGCGCATGGGAAACAAGTTCACCAAAGACGAGAAGATGGGAATTTATCTTCAGGTGTACAACTTCGAGCCCGACGAGAAAACGCAGAAGCCGTCCGGCTCGATCGAGTACGAAATCGACAAGGCCGGATCGAACGACAAGGTCATGGATTTCTCGGAGGAAGTCGGCAGTATCCCGAATGCGTCCGCATTTCAGGTGACCATTGAGAAACTGCTTCCGCTCAGCACGCTCGGGCCCGGTACCTACACCATCAAAGTGAAAGCGACCGACAAGAACCGGAACCAGACCGTCCTGCAGCAGGGAAATTTTACGGTAAGCTGATAGAGGTATCGATTTAGAAGTCGACAGAAGATGAAAGGCGCCAAGGCAATACGCCCGTTGTGGCTGAACCGGTGTGCGGGTTCTCTGGCACTCGTGATGTGCCTGGTCCCGGCCCACGCCGCGCCTCCCATTCGATTTTCGGGTGAGCTGGGCGGCCTTGTGACAGATGTCGGGGGCAAGCCCCAACCGGGCGCCGTCGTCCTTTTGTTCAACAAGCAGGACCGCCTGCTTCAGCGATCCGCGACCGATTCGCTGGGCACCTTCGCTTTCGGCGATCTGTTGCCGGACCTGTACTCGGTTCGCGTGTCGCTTTCCAGTTTCGTGCCGGCCATCAAAGAGCGCATACAGATCAAACCGGGAATGCGAAGCCTTCTCGACGTCAATCTTTCGCGCGTGTTCAGTTCGGTACAACTCGTTTCAACGACACCCGTCTCCGGCAACCTGATGAGCGACAGCTGGAAGTGGGCGTTGCGCGCCGACAGTTCGATGCGGCCGATTCTTCGTTTTCTGCCGGCCCAGCAGCCTTCGCCGGCGGAATCCACCGCAGGGCCGGCGATCTTCTCGGATTCCCGCGGCATGGTCAAGATCTCCGCCAGCGACGGCGCCACGATGTCGAGCGATGGCGAGGCCGATCTCGGGACGCAGTTCGCATTTGCAACCTCCGTCTACGGCGGCAACCGGCTGAAGATGGCGGGCGATGTGGGATATGCCGCCGGGTCCAGCGCGCCGTCGGCCGCCATCCGCACCACGTACAGCCGTGAATTGGCCGCCGGCGACAAACCCGAGATTTCGGTGACCATGCGGCAGGTTTTCATTCCACTGCGCGTGGGACAGAGTCTGATGGGAAATTCGCCGAACGACGGCCCCCTTCCGGCAATGCGTACCTTGGGCGTGAGCTACGACGATAAAGTTCAGATCAACGACTCGCTCCGGTTGGAATACGGGTTCGCCTTCGATAACGTGTCTTTTCTTGATAGTCTGCACTACTTCAGCCCCTACGGAAAGCTCACGTATGCTGTGCCTCGCGGGAAGGTCGACTTCACCTGGACATCCGGTAACGCGCGCCCCGAACTGGGCATGGGTATATCCGATCCCAGCGCCGATCTGCAACGCGATCTCGCGACGGTCGCCGTGCTCCCCCGTGTAACTCTTATGGACGACCACGCCCAAGTACAGCGTGGCGATGAATTCGAAGCGGGTTTTTCGCAGCGTTTCGGCTCGCGGGAGTACCGCGTGTCCGGGTATCGCGAGCGCGTCTCGAATACAACGATGACGATCGCGTCTTCAGATCCAGGCTTGTTCCCGGGCGACCTGTTGCCGGATCTGTTCTCGAACAGTTCCTTGTTCAATATGGGCAGGTTCGACACCTTTGGATACAGCGCTTCGGTCACGCAGGATTTGGGCGAAAACTATAAAGTGACGCTCATCTATGGATCGCTTGGCGTGGTTTCGCTCCGCGATGCCGATCGGTCGATCGACACGGCGGACGATCTGCGCAAAATCATGGAAGTGGGCCATCGTCCCGCCCTCACTCTGCGGGTATCGGGAACCGTGAAGGCGACCGGCACTCGTCTCATTGCGAGTTATCAGTGGACCGATTACCAATCCGCAGTGCCGGGGCCGATATACTCGACGGAATCCGCGCGCCCGGAACCCGGCTTGAACGTGATTGTGAAGCAGCCCATGCCGTCGATCCCCCGTGTGCCGTGGCGGATGGAAGCGTCCGCCGAGTTAAGCAACCTTCTCGCGCAGGGATATTTGCCTCTGACCGCTTCAAACGGCGATCAGTTTCTGCTGATCAACATGCCGCGGACGATTCGCGGCGGCATTGCCTTCGTTTTCTGAGAATACCGATATGATCAAAGCATCGCGCCTTTTGTGCCTGGGCGTAGCCATGTGTCCCGGGTTGATTCCGGTGCTGATACCGGCGGAACTTCCCGACCAGGCCGTCACGTTCAACAAACAGATCGCCCCGATCATCTATAGCAATTGCTCTTCTTGTCATCGCCCCGGTGAGGCGGCTCCGTTCTCGCTGCTCTCTTATCAGGACGTGTCCAGGAGGGGGCGCACCATCGCATCCGTGACCGCCGCGCGATTCATGCCACCCTGGAAGGCAGAAGCCGGCTCATATGCTTTCAAAGACGAGCGGCGTCTCAAAGACAGCGAGATCGCGTTGATACAGGCATGGGTGCGGCAGGGAATGCCGGAAGGCAACGCGTCGCCGGATGGCAAAGCAATCGACGCGCCCAAGCCGCCCAAATTCGCTTCAGGCTGGATGCTGGGCGAGCCGGACTTGATCGTCGAAATGCCTGCCGCCTATCATGTGCCAGCCGATGGTCCGGACATTTATCGCAATATCGCGGTGCCGCTGGGCCTGACCGAAGACAAATGGATCACCGCGATCGACATGAAGCCCACGGCGCGGTCGGTTGTCCATCATGTTCTGTACTTCTCGGATCCAACGGGCAAGGCGCACGATCGTCCGCCGCAAGGCCCGGAGCCCGGTTTCAGCGGCATGCAGCCAGGCGGACAGGCAGAACCCATGGGGGGTTGGGCGGTCGGCGCGCAGCCGCACATGCAGCCGGCTGGCCTGGCGTTGCCTATTTCAAAGGGTGCCGATTTTGTCATTCAGTATCATTTCCATCCGAACGGCAAGCCCGCGGCCGAGAAATCCGTAATCGGCTTTTACTTTGCGAGAAAGGCGCCCGAGCGCACGCTCACGTCGGTGCAGTTACCGCCTACGTATTCGCTGTTTTCCGGGCTCAACATTGCGCCGGGCGAGAAGGACTTCGTGATCCGGGATTCCTACACGCTGCCGGTCGCGATGGATGCCGTATCGATCGGTGCACACGCGCACTACATCGCCAGACAACTCAGGATGACGGCGACGCTTCCTTCCGGCGAAGTAAAGACCCTGCTCTCGATTAAAGACTGGGACTTCTCATGGCAGGACCGCTATTTCTTCGATCAGTTCGTGCCGCTGCCCAAAGGCACACGACTCGACGCCGAAGTGCATTGGGACAACAGCGCCGATAATCCAAGGAATCCGTCGAACCCGCCGATTCGCGTTCAGTGGGGGGAGCAGTCGAAGGATGAGATGGGCAGTCTTACGCTCGTCGGTGTGCCTCATGACGAGGCCGATCTCCCCGTGCTGCGGAGGGATCTGCTCCAGCATCGGAATGAAATGGCCCGAACGCGGATGGCGGCCGATCCCGATCTTCGCAAAAAGGTCGCCGAACTTCTTGCCCAATGAGCCCGGGGTACTGAGTGAAAGCGCTGGTCTTATTCGCGCTGAGCATGATCCTGCATCCCTCAGTAGCGGTGCGTGACATCGACGGCGTTCCGCGCGAGCCTTTGAAAGTCGAGAAAGGGCATGTCGAAGCCCTGTTTTTCATCACGAACGATTGCCCGGTCTCGAACTATTACTCGCATGAAATCCGGCGAATCTGCGACGGCTATGCGGAGCGCGGCGTTGGTTGTACGCTGGTTTACACAGACCCTGCGTTGACCGACGATCAGGCGCGGCAGCATGCGAAAGAATACGGCCACGGATCGTATCCGAAGATCGTGGATCGCACGCACGCGCTGGTAAAAGCCACCGGCGCCGCAATCACACCCACGGCGGTCCTGATTAAATCCGACGAATCGATTGCCTATCGCGGACGCATCGACAATTTCTACGCCGCCATCGGGAAGACGCGCCGCGTGGTGACCGAGCACGACCTGCGCGACGCGCTGGACGCGGTAATCGCCGGCCGTCCCGTTGCGAAGCCGGAATCGTCACCCGTCGGCTGCTACATCCAGTAAGTATGTACCGCTGGCGGTCTTTGCCGCCGGCGCCTTTTTTTTGCCCGGCTTTTCAGACTATCGAGGCTGAACACCATATATAATCATCTCGACTTCAGAGGAGGTGCCCGGCCATGCGCTTGCGTTTTGAACTCGTTCTGGCGATGCTGTCCGCCGTATCTGCGGCGGAAATTCCGCTCACAGACTGGCCGAATTACAATCGCGATTTGTCCGGCACGCGCTACTCTCCGCTCACGCAAATCAATCCCAGGAACGTCGCGAAATTAAAGGAAGTCTGGACCTTCCATTTGCACCAGACCGGCGAATCTCCGGCTGTTAGAGCTTCCACCGAGGCCGTGCCGATCGTCGTCAACAACGTGATGTACCTTCCCGCCGGCGACAGCGTGGTTGCCCTGGAGCCGGAATCGGGAAAAGAAATCTGGCGTTACAAGATGCCCGTCGGCGTTCCCAATCGGCGCGGAGTCGCTTACTGGCCCGGCGATAAGAATAACCCTCCACGCATCATCTTTACCGCCGACCACAGACTGATCGGCCTCAATGCGAAGACCGGGAAAATAGATCCTGGATTTGGCAAAGAAGGTGAGGTTGACACCGTAGTCGCCTATCAGGCATCTCCAACGGTCTATAAGAATCTGGTTCTGGTCGGCGCCAACGTGGCAACGGAAAACAACGGCGTGGGCGAGCCAGGCGATACACGCGCGTTCGATGCCCGCACTGGCGCCAAACTGTGGAATTTCCACTCCGTTCCTGGTCCGGGCGAGGCAGGGAACGACTCATGGGAAGGCGACGGCTGGAAGGACCGTAGCGGCGTCCATCAATGGTCCCTTTCCTTCGTCATCGATGCGCAGCGAAACCTGGTTTACACCACGTTTGCCAGCCCCGCCTACGATTATTGGGGTGGCGACCGCAAGGGCAATAATCTCTTCGGCAATTCCGTTGTCGCCCTCGATGCCGACACGGGAAAGATGAAGTGGTATCACCAGCTCGTCCATCACGACCTTTGGGATTTCGATCTTCCCCCCACGCCGGTTCTTCTGGACGTGCAGAACAATGGCAAAAAGATCCCGATCATCGCTCAATCCGGCAAGGTCGGCTTCATGCATATTCTCAACCGCGAGACGGGCAAGCCCGTTTTCGGCGTCGCTGAAACGCCCGTCGCACAAAGCCAGGTGCCCGGCGAGCAAAGCGCCCCCACGCA
>Ga0182024_10001165_pt1 | contig 68055 bp, 62 predicted proteins | sample P32metaG_FD_120480 | JGI IMG/M metagenome (GOLD analysis project Ga0182024, IMG submission 120480) | Permafrost microbial communities from Stordalen Mire, Sweden - P3-2 metaG (Illumina Assembly) | ecosystem: Environmental > Terrestrial > Soil > Wetlands > Permafrost | place: Sweden: Stordalen...
CTCAGCACAGCCTGAGAAGTAAGACAGAACCGGGGGGCGAAGGAGCGAGCGTTATAGAAAATCAAATCCAATCCACCGAAATGCCTTTGAATCATCCTTGCTCGTCCATTTTTCAACAGACTCTTGTGTTATATGCCCTCATACAAGAACGTGGGCAAGCTGTTCGAAAAGATAGACACGGCAAGAGTTCCCGAGGCGTTCACCACGAGGTACCTTGCCGACGTCATTGGCTTGAAGTCCCCCGTCGATCGCGCCCTTATCAACATGCTAAAGAAGCTGGGGTTCCTCGACCCCTCGGGGCGCCCTACCGACACTTACAGTCTGCTTAAGAACAAGAACGTGGCTGGGGCCGCCATCGCAGACGGCCTGCGGAAGGCCTACGCTGCCCTATTCGAGGCCAACGAAAGCGCGAACGAATTGCCCCTAGCCCAACTGAAAGGCTTGGTCGCTCAGGTTACCGGCACTGACTCAAAAGGAGCACAGTCCATCGCATACACCTTCAACGCGATTGCCAAGAACGCTGACTTTTCCAAATATGATCAACCCGAGGAATTGGAGAAGGGCCCAGCCGATGATCAGGCAGAAACTGCCGGGCAGAAAGCGCCGGCTGCTCCGTTGCCCCGAAATGGTCTTCGCTCCGACTTCCACTTCAATATTCAAATCCATCTGCCCGCGAACAGGACGGAGCAAACCTACCTCAACATCTTCAACGCCTTTCGAAGGACATTCAGTTGAGTGGTGCGCGCCTTTCGCTTTTCTTGATGCTTGGCCAATCGTCTCAGAAGGCAATCGCGAAGATCCCGGAGACCGTTCCGCCAGAGACGCTGTTATTGTCACAAACGGAAGACCTGGCCTTGGTGCTCCCGAGCGAGGTTCGCCGGGCGGCCGCCGTTGCTGAGACATTCAAGCTCTTCTTCGTTTTCGAAAACTTCCTTCGCGAGTTTGTATTAGAAACGCTTTCAGAGTTAGACCAGGAGAATTGGTGGGAGAGGGTCCCGAAAGATGTACAAGAAGAAGTCGAGAAAGCAGAGCAGACAGAAGAGCAGAAGCAATGGATGGCCCTGAACTCCCGCTCGAAAATCGCCCTCACGACACTGCCACAACTGCTCAGGATTATGGACGAACCCAAGAACTGGAACGACGCCTTCAAGAGCACGGTTCGCGATAAGTTTCTGATTCAAGAGGCTCGAAGTATCTCGCACATTCGAAACACCGTCTGTCATATGTCCGACATCTCTGACGAGGAGACAAACCGTGTCAAACAGGTAATGCGTGACTGGTTCCGTGTGGTTGCTCCGTAATAACCGGTAGGCTCGGATCGCCCGGAACTGCCCAAAGAAGCCCGTTGTCAATCACCACACGAAGAGTGCACGCAGCGCTGGCAGGAGCCTCTATGAATACCTTTCCTGACGTAGGATCTCAGTTTCTGCAAGAAAGGCTCGGGGTGAATGCAGTTGCACGAGTTGCCGCAAGACTGGGGCTCATCTGGCGTGAGAATCAAGTAAAAGATCTAGGGATTGATGGACAGCTCGAATACGTGACGCGCGAGGGGAACGCAACCGGCCGCCTCGTCGCAGTCCAGGTGAAGTCCGGTGAATCCTATTTCCGGTACGAAGAGGATGATTGCTGGAGGTTTTATCCTGAAGAGAAACATCGGTTGTACTGGGAACGATTTCCCATTCCTGCAATCCTCGTTCTTTGCCGGCCCATTACCGATCAACTCGCCTGGATAGACGTTCGGCAGGTCCTTCGGAGCCTGAGTCAGCCAACAGCCGTTAGGGTGCCCAAAAAGAGTAGCCTGGAAGCATCCAGCCGAGAGGAACTATTCGCAACGTCGGGCGTGACAGATGAAGAGTTCGCCGGTGATCTCAAGAAAGTAGCCATGCTAATGATCGCGAAACATGCGCAGGCTACGGGATTGCCCCTATCTTATTTCGAACTATTTGTGCATGGGCTGACGAACACTGCGCGCTCCCTGTATTTCGGGATGGATCTCGCGATGGAAGTCACTGAGGGAAATCTTGACCTGGAAAACCCTGGACGTGGAATCAGCATAGGGCCTCAGGAGCACGAGTTTCTCTTCGAGTACGTAAAGCTTCTTGTTTCGCAGGACCTGGCGACGGTTGATTTTAGCGACTGCCTCATTGATTGGGAGGACCACCAACTCCAGCCTCACTTCGTTGCGCCACTGACATCGCGAGGTCGAGCATTGGTTCAGATGATTGGTTCGACGGAGGACCGGCTGAGAAGCACCGGCTTGCTAAGCTCACAGAGTCCGTCGCGCGTTGCACAAGAGCGATTTTTCCAGATGGTCTTCGTGGGCACTGGCGAACGTATTCCGCTCGTAAGGAGCTTCGAGACACTCATCAATGGCACGCCGGGTGTTCTCGATGATTAGCTTCGGGGCGGCCAATCTTTCGGGGCATCACCCCGCCTTGTTGCCCGCAACTCCACTCGGCGCACAACGAAACCACACACCACCACGCGGACTGGGTCCGGCGTCGATTTGCGCTCGTCTTGCCGTTGCACGTGCGGGTGCCGCAGCCCTGCGTTCTCTGCAAAGGGTGCGCGTTTGGACCAAACTTATATATCTATTTACGATTCTGCCGGCTCGAACCCTTTCCGAGAGCTTTCAGGGGCTTGCTCTGGTGGCAAGTTCGTTGCGCCCAGGGCAGGAGAGACGTACGACGCACGAGTCTAAGGTGCAAATCGGAAATTCCCGTCTATCGTGAAAAATATTTATCTATTGAAGAAAGAGTAGCGCTCGCGTATCTTCCGACCTCGCGGGCGTAATGCACCCTACCCGGTTCGCACGTGCGTTCTCGCACGGAGGATTCCATGAAATCTTTGCATTCCAATCGTTGGTTGCTTGCTCCAGCACTAATGCTCGCAGCTTCGCTTGCAACCTCGCTCGCGTCGGGCGCGCAGGATGCTACGGTCAAGCTTACCGTTCACTGGGATCGCGTGACGAAGGAATCGCGGACAACTCCAACGTTACAGGTGGTTGTAAACCCGCCGCTTCGCCGGGGAACTGCCGTCCATGACAATGCCTTCCAGGCGCTTCACGATCTCGGAGCCGACTACGTCCGCTACGTTCCTTGGCTCCCCTACCCGCGTCTTGGCGTTGCGGAGTTGGCGCCGCCCAAAGATGGCAAGACCTCTTGGGATTTTTCTCTGATTGATCCGATGACGATAGATTTTCTGGAGGCAACCAAGGGGCACTCTGTCGTTCTCAACTTCAGCACAATCCCGCAGTGGATGTACAAAACCGATAAGCCCATCGCCTATCCGGATGATCCCAACAAGCCGGTGTGGGACTACGAGCAGGGAACGGAGCTTCGTGACCCAACGTTCAAGGAGGTTGCCGATTACTATGCTCGGCTCCTGGCCTGGTACACGAAAGGCGGATTCACCGACGAATACGGAAGGCGGCACGAATCCGGATACCACTATTCGATTCCCTACTGGGAAGTACTCAACGAAGTGGATTTCGAGCACGACATGACGCCGCAATCCTATACGCGCCTGTACGACGCGATCGTGACGGCGATGAAGCAAGTCGAACCGGGAACAAAATTCGTTGGCGTGTCTCTCGCCATGCCAAGCCTAAACCCCGAGTTTTTCGAGTATTTCCTCAATCACAAGAACCACCAGCCTGGCGTGCCTCTAGACTATATTTCCTATCATTTCTACGCGTCTCCTACACCGGATGAAACCCTGGACGTTCAACAGTATATGGTTTTTGACCAGGCGGACGGCTTCCTGAACACCGTCCGTTACATCGAGGCGATCCGGAAACGTCTCTCGCCCGAAACGGGCACAACGATCAATGAAATCGGCATCATTGAGCCGGATGACGACGGGCAGGGCGATCCCCATCACGTCGCGAAACGCATTCCCGATTCGTATTGGAATCTCGCAGGAGCCGAGTACGCGTACATTTTTGTGCAGCTCACGCAGTTGGGCATTGACGTGGCGGGAGAGTCGCAATTGGTTGGCTATCCCACGCAATTCCCCAGCGTGTCCATGGTGGACTGGAACGATGGAAAGCCGAACGCGCGATTGTGGGTCCTGAAGCTTTTGCGCGACAACTTCGCTCCTGGTAACAAAATAGTGGATATTGCGTTTGCCCCGGGAGATCCCTACGTAGCTGGTCTTGCAGTTGTGACCAAGCAAGGCAAACACAGGATTCTGCTGGTGAACAAACGCGACCGGGATTTCAATCTATCTATTCCGGGAGCTGCTGGCGGTCAATTGGACTACGTGGACGTCACCACGGGATTCGAGCCTCCCACTTCCGCTAAGCTAGGTTCGGACAGCGTGACCCTGCATGGTTTTTCCGTAGCCGTGCTCACTCTGCCCTAGAGGCGCGCTTCCACATCAAACTGGTGATTGCTCCGGCGAGGATGGCTGGTTCAATCCAATAGAGAGCTGGATTGCCTTTAAAGAAAAAAGCAGCGGCAATGAGGGCGAATGCCCAAACAAGTGACCAAAGGATGAGCGGCGTCCGATACTTCTTAGGGTCAGTCGTCATAATACCTACGGTAGCATGATTTTTCGCCGGTTGAATTAGAATGAGTGGCCAACACCCTATGCCCTTCATAGACACCCGCACCCTCGATGTGATTGAGCGCTTGCCTGGCTGGTATGGACGCTATTTCCAATCGCCGAGCATGACGTTCGCGCACTACGACTTCAAGCGTGGCTCGTCCATTCACGAGCACTTCCATCCGCAGGAAGAGGTCTATGAGGTGATCGAGGGTGAACTTGAGATGACCATTGACGGCGAGGTCCAGATCGTCCGAGCGGGCATCGTCGCGATCGTGCCGGGCAACGTCCGCCATTCCGTGAAGGCCCTTACCGACGGCCGGGTCATCATCGTTGATTATCCGCTGAGGCCCGATTTCGCCTAGGCACGTCATGCGTATGGGCGCTGCCGAATGCGCTAAGTTTCGAACGCATCCCTTCACGTCAGCCTCCAACATGCCGGCGTAACTCCTTTGCTTGCCGCATTGGAGTTCGCATTACGCGTATGGGCCAATTTGGAACTCCAGTGTTTGCAGTCATTTGCGCATATCGACTCCCGCAAGTCTATTGTCTGCCGCATTTACATGAAAATGGGGGGGGGTGGGGGGTGGGGAGTAACATGCTGGTTAACAGCAAGCCAGCGCGTATTCCTGCGGGCCCACGCACTGACGGCGGAGCGTTATGCGCGGCGCCGCCGATTCAACCTGCGCTGCCACCCGCCGAGACATTTATGTTGCTTCTGGCTGGGTGATTATGCTAGGCTAGCCATCGCCCCGTTGTGTTATGCCAGTAGCCGCTAAATCAACCAGTATCAAGCCCAAGATAAAACCTAGGGAAAAACGCGCTTTCGATGCGCAAGTTTTTCTCGATTCGGCTGGCGTGGCCAAGAAGGTTGTGGAGTATCGAAAATCCCAGAAGGTTTTCTCCCAAGGCGATCCCGCGAACAGCGTCATCTACATTCGAGAGGGCGGCGTGAAGCTCGCTGTTGTCAACGAGGTTGGCAAAGAGGCGGTCGTGGCGATTCTGGGCCCCGGCGACTTTTTTGGCGAGGGATGCCTGGCAGGACAGAAGGTTTGTATGGCGACGGCCACCGCGATTTCACCCACGACTGCGTTAACGATTGAAAAGAATGAGATGGTTCGCGTGCTGCATGCGGAACATGCGTTTTCCGACCGTTTCATCACTTACATGCTTTCCAGGAACATCCGGATCGAGGAAGACTTAGTCGATCAGTTGTTCAACTCGACCGAGAAACGGCTGGCTCGCACGCTTCTGCTGCTCGCTCGCTATGGAAAGCAAGACGAGCCGCAAAAAGTGCTCCCCAAAATATCGCAAGAGATGCTGGCGGAAATGATTGGCACCTCGCGTTCCCGCGTCAATCTCTTCATGAACAAATTTAAGAAACTAGGCTTCATCAAGTACAACGGCGGGCTTCACATCAACAGCTCCCTCCTGAGTATCGTCCTTCACGAGTAGCCTGCGATCAATCCGCTGGCATCAGATGGACTTCTTCCTCGGTACCTTGGCGCCCTTCTTTCGCGCCTCCGAAAGCCCGATGGCGATAGCCTGTTTTCGGCTCGTGACCTGGCCGCCCTTCCCACCCTTTCCTGAACGCAGCGTTCCTTTCTTCTCGCGGTGCATGGCGCTCTTGACGCTCTTACCCGCCGCTTTTCCATACTTTGCCATTGAGTCCTCCTTAGATTTGGCTTCGAGTCTTCTGGGCGCAGCGCGCCGCAAACTCCGCGCACCCGCCTCCGCACGAATATCCGCCATTGGGTCACGGCGCTAAATACTGCAATTTACCGACGAACCGCAGGAGGCCGGTGTAGCCCATCGCTCCTATGCCGCGCGCGAATCGTTGCGGGGCCAGGTGAGCCGGGTTGTACAGTATTGGACATCGCCCGAATGCCAAAGTGTGATATCTGTGCGCCTCGCTCAGAAGGTGAGTGCCCGTGGGTGTCGCTCATTGAGGCCATTCCAATGCCTAACTTTGAATACGATGTCTTCGAGAAGTTTCCGGACGGCAAGGTTGCGTGGAAGTGCTGCGTTCTCGGAATGGCCGCCGCGAGCGACAAAGTCGAGGAGTTGGCAAAGAAGACCAGCAATGAGGTTTTCGCCACGCGGGTCTCCACGCGAGAAATCGTAGCCCGGGCGAACGCGCAGGATTCATAGCGCGCTCCTCGGCAAACCAAGCCGGTGCCCTCTCGCCGGAGCGGTTTCGCGCCATCCCCTACCGCTTCATCACACACCCAACCGAAGGTTTTGCAAGCGCGACCCAATCTCACTGTATAATCGGCAAAACCCTCTCAACGGAATCGCCAGGCAGGTTGCAACTGAGGAAGCCAGGCGCGAGCGGGCAATGCGATTGTCTGCTTGCGCGACCTGCTAGGTCTGTGATTGTATGCGTGATCCGAGATTTGTGAGGCCTGCTCCCCAGGCGCTCCGCGAGGCAGGGCCGGTAGCCGAGAAAGGCTTTCTTGTGAATGAGCACACATGGCTTGGCTGGAGGCCAGACCCTTGGACCGCCGCGACTTGCTCCTAAGACTTCAGTTGAATAGTAATCCTGAGATCCTGTGTGTGGTCAGGAGCGCGGTTTCGCAATTGTCCGAAGAGCTGGGCTTTTCCGCCGAGGAATGCCGTGCGGTTACACGCGCTGTGGATGAAGCGCTGACGAACGTGATTCGCCATGCGTATCACGGCAAGCGCGGGCGGCCCATCGAGCTGTCGTGCCGGCGCATCCAGGATCCCGCCGATGGCGGGCCGCGGGAAGCTCTCGAGATACTGCTCGAAGATCGGGGCGTGGCCGCCGATCAGAAGAAAATGCGTAGCCGCTCGCTGGATGACATTCGGCCAGGAGGCCTGGGGATTCATTTCATCCAGCAGAGCGTGGACCTGATGGAATACAAGCGGATCGCCAGCACAAATCGGCTTCGCCTGTTGAAATATCTGCGGCCCGTGAAACAAGAAATTGCCCGCTGAAGGAGACCTGGAACGTGAAGATATCGGCGCGTCGCATGGAGAAAGTCACGATTTTTGATATTTCGGGCAATATTGATTTGTCACAATCGCCCGAAGTGCGGAAGGTACTGCTGAAAGAGATGCGGGAAGCGAGCGTGCCGCGCGTGATGCTCAATCTGAGCGATGTGAATTATATAGACAGCTCCGGTATCGCTTCGCTGGTCGAAGGACTCAAGTTGTCGCGGGAGCTGAATTCGCGGTTCATTTTGTTCGGCCTTTCCACGAACGCTCGCGAGGTATTGCAGATTTCACGGTTGCTTTCCTTTTTCGAGATTTATGAAAACGAAGAGCAGGCTGTAGCGGCGGCCTGACGCGGATCTTGGAGGAGCGCGCCTAATACGGCGGCGAATCGAGTGGAGCTAGTCCCACAAATCGGGGGAACGGTCACCGGAGGCCTCGCGTACATCGGGGACCTGGCGGTGCTTGGCGGGCGCGCGGCATATCTCACGCTGGTGGGTCCGTTTCGCGGAAGGCCGATACGCTTGCAGCGGGCCATTGCGCAGGCAATGCAGGTGGGCGTGGGCGCGCTGCCGATCCTTTCGCTGATCACCTTTTTTATCGGCCTGATCCTGGCCTTGCAAAGCGCCTACGAGCTGCGCAAGTTCGGCGCGTTGAGCTATGTAGCCGGGGCCGTGGCGCTTTCGATGTCGCGCGAATTGGGCCCGCTGATTACCGCGATTCTCGTGATCGGGCGCTCGGGTTCGGCTTTTGCCGCCGAGCTTGGCACCATGCGCGTGACCGAGGAAATTGACGCTATGGAAACCATGGCCATTGATCCGGTGCACTTCCTGGTGGCGCCAAAGTTTCTGGCAATGATCGTCATGATGCCGTGCCTGACGATCTGGGCCAACGCGATGGGTATCGTCGGTGGCGGACTCTTTGGCGTCGCTCAGGCGGATTTTACCTGGCCGCGCTATATCCAAGCGTCCATGGAAGCGCTCTACTTGCGCGACATCACGACCGGTCTGATCAAGAGCGTGATGTTCGGGATCACGATTACCGCGGTCGGATGCCATGAAGGCCTGGCGACCAGCGCCGGCCCCGAGCAGGTGGGCCGCTCCACCACGCGAGCGGTGGTAATTTCGATTTTTCTGGTAATTTTGGTTGATCTCGTTTTCACGGCGCTCTTTTTCTTCATCGGTGGAGGATAAGACCGATGCCCCCGGCGATGGAACAACACGTGGAGACCGCGGCGCAGACCGAACCAATGATCTCGGTGTGCAACCTTCGCGTGAACTATGGCGAGCGCGAGATTTTGCATGGGATCAACTTTGACGTGGGCCGCGGGGAAACTATCGCCATCCTCGGAGGTTCCGGGTCCGGCAAGAGCACGTTGCTGCGGACCATGGTGGGATTGGAAAAGCCGACCTCCGGGCAGATTTGGATTCGAGGCAAGGACATCGCGGCGCTTTCCCGATCGGAAATGGACGAAGTGCGCAAGAAGATCGGCATGTCGTTCCAGGGAGGGGCGCTCTTTGGCTCGATGACGGTGGGCGAAAACGTGGCGCTGCCACTGCGCGAGCACACCAAGCTCGAAGAGTCCACGATCCAGATCATCTTGCGGCTAAAGCTCGACCAGGTCGGGCTGGCGGGTTTCGAGTATTACATGCCGTCCGAGTTGAGCGGCGGGATGAAAAAGCGAGCAGCGGTGGCCCGCGCGCTGGCGATGGACCCGGAGATCCTATTTTTCGATGAGCCGTCGGCAGGGCTCGATCCGATTATTGCGGCCGGAATTGATCACCTGATTCTGCAACTAAAGAAAGCGTTTCACATGACGATTATGGTGGTCACACACGAATTGGCCAGCGCTTTCTTGATCGCGGACCGGATGGTGCTGATAGACAAGGGAAATATCGTGGCGATCGGCACGAGAGAAGAGATGCAGGCCAGCAAACAGCCGCGCGTGCGGCAATTTCTGGACCGCGTGGCCGAGCCGGAAGTCGCCCAGGAGATGGATTATTTGCAGATGCTGACGGCGGAAGGCGGCCGTGCGGGCCGCGCAGCGGATCGGAAGAGAGGGTAAGCCATGGGAGCGAAAAGCCAGAGCGCCATCGTCGGGGTGTTTGTGCTGGTGGCCGCGGCAGTGCTGATCGCGATGGTCTTTGCGATCGGCGGCATGTTTAGCGGCGACGTGAAGAAATTTCACGTTGAATTTGCCTTCGCCGGCGGTATCGAGCCGGGCACGACGGTTCGCTACGCCGGGGGTCCAAAGGTCGGCCGCGTCGAGCACGTGGGGATTGATCCGCAGAATCCGGCGTTGATTGACGTTAGTTTTGCCGTGCAATCGAACTTGCCGGTAAAAACGGACAGCCACGTGAAGATCCTGAGCATGAGCCCGCTCGGCGACAACCACCTGGAAATCTTTCCGGGCACCCCACAAGCGCCCTCGGCGGCTTCCGGTTCCTTGCTTCCTTCCGAAGCTTATCTGGACTTCAACGCACTGGCCGAGAAGATTAACGATATGGCTCCGCAGGCCCAGCAACTGTTGGCGACACTGAACGATCGCGCCACCGAACTCAAGGTGACGATTGACCGCGTGAATGGCTTGATGAGCCCTCAGAACCAAGCCAACTTGAGCGCGACGCTCGCCAGCACGCGCGCCATGGTGGATGAAGACCGGCCTGAAGTGAAAGCCACGCTGCAACACTTGAACGAGGTCAGCACCAAACTTGGCCCGCTGCTCGACAACGTCCGAAAGACTTCCGACCAGGCAAATCAAACGCTGAACCGCATTGATGCAATGATCGGCGAGAACCAGCCGGATATCCGCAAGGCAGTGCAGCAACTGCGCCAAGCGCTCGCCAATATGACGGAGATCACGGGAAAACTCGATCAGACGCTGGATGTGAATTCGGAAAATATCGACGAGCTGCTTGAGAACCTTCGTCTGGTTTCCGAAAACATGAAGGAATTCACGGACACGATCAAGGCCAGGCCCTACCTGCTGATTCGCTCCGGGAATACGAAGGAACACAAGCCGGGGCAGCAGCCATGAGGTGCGTGTCGAAGATTTCGTAGGAGCAAGGCGCAGGCGGAGGTTTTTCGATGGGAGCAAGGAGCGTTTTTTGGGTTGTTGCGCTCGCGGCCGTGAGCGCGTGCGGCTGCGGCTCGGTGCCGGCCACGAAGTACTATCAGCTAACCATCGGCACGGATGCGGCCGCGGGGACGCGCGGGGATCAGCTGCCCGTGACTCTGCTGGTGGGACCGATTGGAGGCTCGCATCTTTACCGCGACGATCGTCTGATCTACGGCACCGGCGCGGAGGAGTTGGGCGCCTATGAGTATGAGCGCTGGGTTGAACCGCCCACGGAAATGGTGCAGGATTTGCTTCTCCGGGAGTTGCGCACGTCCGGGCGCTATCGCGGCGTCTACGCGATGGGGAGCACGGCGCATGGAGACTTCGTGCTGAGGGGCGATCTCTACGATCTTAAGGAAGTGTCCGGAAATCCTGTATCGGCCCGGGTGACGCTCGAACTGCGCCTGCGCGATGCCAAGAGTGGCGCGGATGTGTGGACACAGAGTTACACTCACGACGAGCCCGTAAACGGCAAGGACGCGGCGGCGGTGGTAGCCGCGCTCGATCGGAATCTCCAACAAGGCACAAAAGAAGCACTGGCGAGTCTCGACCAATATCTGGCCTCGCACCTTCCAAAGTAGGCCGGGGTCCTGCGCCATCGGTTAGAATCCACCTGGCGTGAGTGGCGCGCGAGTGTGTGGCACCTTGCCCGGAGAATTCCATGGATGAGTTGCGGCCGGAGTGGATCGAACAAGTCGAGGGCATCCTTCAGTCGCTCAACCAGGGCGTCATCATCGTGGACGACTGTCCGCGAATCGTCTTCGCCAACTCGATCTTCCTGGAAATGATCGGGCTGCCTCCGGAAGACCTGCTCGGCATGGGCCCCGATACATTCTTTCCGCCTGAGGATGTTCCGCAACTGATGGAACACCGCCTCCGTGGGCAGGACGAAGGCCACAACCGGTTCGAGTTTTATCTTCCCCATGCCAAAGGCCGACGCGTACCGGTTGTGATCAGTGCGCAGCAAATCGAGGACCCCGACGGCCGGACCTTCGCGGTAGTCACTTTTACGGACATCAGCGAGCAAAAACAGACGCAGCTCAAATTGAGCGAGGCCAATTCGCTGCTCGAGGAGCGCCAAGCCGAGATCGAAGAAGAACTTCAGCTTGCGGCGCGTGTGCAGGAAAGTCTGGCGCCCAAGAGTCTGGCGTGGGGAGGCGTGCGCGTTGAGACGTTCTATCAGGCGGCGCGGACGATCGGCGGAGACTACGGGCTGGTGGTTCCTGGCGACGATTGGTTGACGCTGCTCGTCTGCGATGTATCCGGACACGGCATCGGCTCGGCGCTGGTTGCGAACCGGCTATACACCGAGACGGTTTCGTTGATCGAGCGCAGCGCCGACCCCGGGCCGATGCTGCGGCATCTGAACCACTTTGTGATCCAGAGTTTGGCGGGCTCGGCATTTTATTTGACCTTGGCCCTCGCGCGCATTAAGCGTGACGCCCGGACGATCGAATTCGCCAGTGCGGGCCATCCGCCGGTGATGATCGCGCGGCCCGGGCAAGCGACGCGGATGCTCGAATCAGGGAGCATGGTGATTGGTCTTTTTGAAAACGCCATTGGAAGTGATCCGACGATTGAGATTCCCGTGCAGCCCGGGGATCGCCTGGTGATGTACACGGACGGTTTTACGGAAAACTTCAACGCGAAGGGCCAAATGCTTGGCGTGCCGGGACTGGCGAAGATCGTCGAAGAATCCTCGGCGTTGCCCCTGGCCGAAATGAAGCAGAGTATTCTTGAAGGCGTCGCCGCATGGCGTGTCGGCCCCGCGGCAGACGACATGTCTCTGATTCTTGCTGAGATTAGCTAGGCCAGCGCTGGCGCATAGAGAAGATTCGAAAAGGCGCAGACCGGTCTCGTGCGTCAAATAAGAGAGAGGAGTTGGGCCGCTCTCGGTTCGATATCGGCAAGAGCCGCGTTTTGTGAGAGTTGCCGAGAAGGCAGGCTTGGTTCCGGGCTCTGAAATTCGGCGGCCGGGAGTGGCTGTTAGCGGGCCGCGACCTCCCGGATGAATTTGTCCGGTCCGGAGACGGATGAGGCTTGACGTAGGCGAAGAAAAAGTGCAAAAGAGACGCATCTTTAGCGGCATGTGAAACATCCAACAGTTTGGCGGACGTTTCTGGAAACGTTGGCGCGGCGGGCTTAGCTATTCCTTTCCCCTTATATATCTGTCGGTTACGGCGTAATAAGCCGGTGGCTGGTCACTGGGACTGTCGCGAGAAACGCGCCCGAAATGGCTAACGGGTCAAGACCATGAATACGACGAAGCTTTTAGACGCGGAAACTTATCCAACCTTCGGCCGAAGTCCGGCGGAAGCCGAAGAAGAGACCATCCGTCTGTTCGACGAAGAGCCTGGTAAAAGAGCGGAGCCACGCGGCGCGGTCTTTGACGAGCCCGACGTCGAAGTGGCCGGGCCAGTCGAGGAGACGCACGATCCGGTGCAGAAGTATCTCCGCGATATGGGCGCCGTGCCGTTGCTGACGCGCGAAGGCGAGGTGGTTTTGGCGAAGCGTATCGAGCGGGGCCAGAATCTCGTCATGAAGGCTCTTTCGCGTTCGCCCGTGATTATCCGGGAACTGATCGCGGTGGCCGCACAATTGCGCGACCAGAGCCGTTCGATCGCCGAGGTGGTTGAAGTGGACCGCGAAGCGGCACCGGAAGACCGTCCTGAGCTCAAAGAAACGCTCGAAACGATCGACGAAGTCGCCAAGCTCTACGCACTGGCAGCCAAACAGTCCGCAAAGTTCTTGAGTCTGCGCCCATCGAAGAAGATTGCATACCTCCGCGCGCGCCGCACGCTGGTGCGCACGCGTGTGGAGCTCGGTCAGCTCGTGCGCTCTATCGAATTTACGTTCCCGGCGAGAAAGCGGCTGGTGAAATTGCTGCGCGCGGCAACCGAGAGTTCGCTCGTGGCGCGCCGAGATGCACAGCGCAAGTCGGGCTCGGCTCGCAAGAGCGCCGACGTCACCGACCCGGACATCAGCATCGCCGAGCTGAAACGCACGGTGCGGCTGCTCTCGAAAGGCGAGGCGGATGCAGAGCAAGCCAAGAAGGAATTGACGGAAGCGAACCTGCGCCTGGTGGTTTCGATTGCCAAGCGCTACATGAACCGCGGGCTCGCCTTCCTGGACCTGATTCAGGAAGGCAACATCGGCTTGATGCGAGCCGTGGACAAGTTCGAGTGGCGGCGGGGCTATAAGTTCTCGACGTACGCAACCTGGTGGATTCGCCAGGCCATCACGCGCGCAATCGCCGACCATAGCCGCACGATTCGTATCCCCGTGCACATGTTTGACAACATCAACAAGTACATGCGCACGCAGCGAGAACTGGTGCACGCGCTGGGACGCGAACCCTCGGCTGACGAACTGGCCAAGAAGCTCGACCTCCCCGTTGCGAAGGTGCTCGAATTGCGCAAGATCGTGCAGCAGCCGATTTCCATCGAGACACGAGTTGGCGCCGACGAAGAATCGCGGCTGGGCGATTTTATCGAGGACAAGACGTATCTTTCGCCGGCGGACGCGATGGTGGGCCTGAGCCTGAAAGAACAGGCGAGCGAAGTACTGAAGAGGCTGACGCCCCGCGAGGAGCGCGTGATCCGCATGCGCTTTGGGCTTGAAGACGGCAACGAGCACACGCTCGAAGAAGTGGGCCAGGTATTGGGCGTGACGCGCGAGCGTACGCGCCAGATCGAGGCGAAGGCTCTCGCGACCTTGCGTTCCGACCCTCGAGCGCGCAGCTTGCACATTTTTCTGGAGCGGGCTTCGTAACAACGCGAGCAGAAAAGCGCTCGTACTGCTCCTTCCGCGTAGTTCCGGCGCCCGGCGGACGCTACTTGGTTCGTGGCGTCGGCGGGTGTGCATTTTCTGGTGGGTATTTGTGCAATGCGTCCCCTCAAGTCTTAGCAACCCTTCGCGTGCAACATGGCTCTTAGTCTGCGGCCGTATCTCATAAAATGCCCTGCACGAGGCCCAAGATCGTTGTATCGAGAATCAGGATGGCCTGTGCGTGCGTGGCGCTGGCAGTGGCGTGCGGAGCCATGTTTGCACCAATTTCCAGAGCCCAAGACCAGGATCAAGACCAAAGCACCATCCGCGTGGATGTGAACCTGGTGCTGCTCGAAGCCACGGTGAAAAACAAGGGCGGCCAGATCATGAGCGGCCTGAAGAAAGAAGATTTCATCGTCAAGGAAGATGGCGCGACGCAAAAGATCATGCACTTCAGCCAGGATCAATTGCCGCTGGACGTGGCGCTGATTTTGGACGTAAGCGACTCCATGAAGCCGTTTCTTGGGCCGCTGCATGACACGGCCTCCACCGCGCTCGATACCCTCAAGCCTGAAGATCAAGTTACGTTCTACACGTTTTCAACGATGCCGCAACGCTTGGTGGATCTGACGAGCGAGAAGCGAAAGATTGCCGAGCGCATTGATACCGTGACCGGCGAGGACATCGGCGGCAGCACGAACATCAACGGCGCGATTTTTGAGGCGGCGCAGTATCTGCTGGCCGAGGCGCCCCGTGGCCGCCGCGTGATCGTGGTGATCACGGACACCGTGGCAACGGATAATGGCGGTGTGGCGCCGGTGGACGTGGTGCAGGAATCGCTCGCGGCCGACACAGCGATTTATTGCCTAAAGGTTCCCGGGGACAATCCGCTGAGCACGCGAATGGCGGCGGCGCAGATTCCGGGACTGATCAACATGGACAAGGTCACGCAACAGACGGGCGGGGAAGTCTTCGATGTAGAAAAGCTGGGCTCGCTGGGCGCCGCGTTCAATGCGCTGATTGAGCGAATCAAGACTCGCTATACGCTCGGCTACTATTCATCCAGCAATGGCGCCGAAGGCAAAGCTCACAAGATTGACGTGAGGCTGGCGAGTTCGTTTGGCTCGAAGGGCCGCGACTATACGGTGCTTTCAAAGAGCGGCTATTATTTCATACCTCGGCAAACCCCTTAGCTAAGTACGGCCCTGGCGAAACAGATCGCGCCGGATGTCTGGCCAGAACTCCTCAAAGACGTTGAAGACGCCGTCGAAACCGAGTTGCAGAACCCAGCGCTGACCGGTTTTGGTCCAGCCGCGCTGCTGTCGTGGATAGTACAGGTCCGCCATACCTGCCGCGGCGCCATTCCCCATGATCTCGGACAGATTGAATGTTTCTTCGTTCGAATCGGTGCGGGTGATGAAGAGACGGCCGGCCGCATAGACGGTGCGGCGGAAAACGCCGCCCGTGCCGAGCGTGTAATAGCGCGGATCTTCGTGGGTGGCGGAGGCAAAGATAGCCTCTGTAAAGTAGTTTCCCACTGCCTGATCGGTGAAGGTGTGCCAGTAGTAGCGGCCAAAGCCGGCCGCTCCCTGGTGGAATTCCGGGTAAGAATTCTGCATCTGGCTGCCGGCGGCGAGAATCCCGGCAAAGAAAAAGGACGAGTAGTCAAAGCTGTCCTTCGTTGCGAGCACAAATTTGCTCTTCACCGATAGCGGCGGGAGTTGGGTTTGGGCGCTCACTGCGTGGAAATTGGGAATGATCTGCAGAATTCGCCTGGTTTGCTGAGCTTGCGGCGCGTTGCCGTCTGGAGTTTGCGCGGAGGGGGACGCCGGTGGCGTTCCGCCGGATTGAGGATTCGCCGCGCTGTTTGGTGGCCCGGATTGCAAGCAGGGTACGAAGGTGCTGCAGGCCGTGCTGTCGTGTGCCGACAGCATGATACTTGGCGTATCCGGGGAAGGTATCTGAGCCGAAACAGCGGCAGCGAAAGTTGCGGCCAGCAAGGCCACAAGCAGCGCTCTGGACATGCGGGTTCGATTCGCGCCCGCTCGATTTGGTTGCAAGTACTTGATAAGACGGGGAATCGAATTCGACAACAGGCGCCCGATCAGGCGAGGGTCACGAGCCGCCTTCCCGAAAACTCGATGGAGTGTAGGCCGGTAGATATCTCGAGGGTTGTCTTTGAATGCCAATGTGCTAATTTTCGTCTGCGGCGAGAGCCGCATTTTCATGAGCAGACCACGCAAGCGGTTTACAGCAGCAAAGGAAGCGCGCAGACGAGCGCGCGCCTCCGCCGGTAGCCCGCCCGCCGGACGCGTGATTCCTGACAAGCGCCGCAAGCCCCCGAAGCACAAGACGAAGATCACCGACAATGATCGTGGCTGAGTCCCGTATCGCCGGACGCGGCGCGAGTCCACGTCCATATATGCGCAGGGCATAGGCAGAGTTCCAATCAATTTGCCCGCGGGGCGTGCCGCACTCTTCCAATCCCGAAGTGCCCTCCGATTATTCCTCGATTCGAACCGGCTATAGACCGAATGGGTCGTACTTGATCAGTCACACTTTATTAGAGAGCCCTAACGGTACTAGTAGTACTAGTGCTATACCTAGACTGCCCGCCGTTCGGCAGGCTTCGGTAATGGGGTTCGGACTGTGCTAGTCCGAATTCTCGGCCGCGGACAGACGCGGCCCGCTCAAGCGCCCACCCGAATACTCCAGCGTAAGTCGCTGAATACGTTGACCAAACGATACACCGCGCGGCTAGGCAATCCCAGCCGAATCCCAGGCAGCGAGAGTGAACCCATGCTGAGCAAGCCCGAGAGCAAGAGGCCGTCGCAAGCCACCGTAAACGTTTGCCTCCTAGCGATACTTTGCGCCCTAACGCCGCGTGTGGTCTCGGCGGCAAACAATCCCGTGCCCTACATTGGCGGCATCTCGCCAGTGGTGGTAGCACCAGGCGGCGGTACGTTCACGGTGACGGTCAACGGGGTGAATTTCATTTCGACTTCCGTAGTTTACTGGGGTGGAACCGCGCTAACCACTACGTTTGTCTCCGCGACCAAACTGACGGCCTCTGTTCCAGGGGCATTGATCAGCGCCACGGGCGCAGGGCGGATCACCGTAAGGACGCCGACGCCGGGCGGCGGTATGTCAAACCTTGCCTATCTGCAAGTCAACGCCGGAACGGCGACGCTTGGCTTCGCGAACCTGGATTTTGCAGGAGGTAGCGCGCCGGTCTACGCCGCGCAGGGCGATCTCAATGGAGACGGCAAGCTTGACGTGGTGATGACGAACTACAACGACGGGACGGTTTCTGTTTATCTGGGCAATGGCGACGGAACGTTTCAGCCACAGCAAACGATTAGCGTGGGCGGCAGCAGCTCCCTGCCGGTGGCCATTGCCGTCGGTGATTTCAACGGTGACGGCAAACTGGACCTCGCGGTGGGCCACGACGACCCAGTCGGCGGCGTGACGATTCTGCTGGGCAACGGCGATGGTACCTTCCAAGCGCCGCAGACGATCTCGCTGAGCTCCGCGGGAGACTCGACTTATGGAATTGTCCTTGGGGACTTCAACGGTGATGGCGCGTTGGACATCGCGGTGACAAACTACTATTTCAGTACAGTCACGGTCCTTTTGGTTAATGGCGACGGCACCTTCCAAACGGGAGTTCCGTATACCACCAGCGCGAATCCCGGCAACAGCTCCTTCTATGTGGCGGAAGCCGATCTGAATGGAGACGGCAACCTGGACCTGATCGCCAGCAACGAGGTGGATGGCACCGTGGTTGTGATGCTGGGCAATGGCGACGGCACTTTCCAGGCCGCGGTACCCTATGCGTCCGGCACAACGCCTGAAGGAATCGCTATAGGCGACTTCAACGGTGATGGCAATCTCGACCTGGTGGTTGCGGATAGCGGAAATACTTCGCTGAACCTGCTGCTCGGAAATGGCAACGGAACGTTCCAGACAGCGCTACCGCTCGCCGTGGGCGCCCACACAAACAGCGTGGCTGCCGGCGATCTGAACGGTGATGGCAAGCTGGACGTTGTAGCCACAAATGCGAATTCGGGCTTGATCCTGTTGCAGGGCAACGGCGACGGCACGTTCCAGACACCAAACAACCTGGCTGGTGCCGCGAGCGCGTACGCGGCATTGCTGGGTCCCTACAATCCGAACTTTGGTTTGGGCATTGCGGCGGACGACTATACCGGGAACCAACTTGCGGTGCAGTTGCAGAGCGTCACGCTCGCGCCAACGGTGCTGAGTTTCGGCAGCCAGAATGCAGGGTCGAGTTCAGCTTCGCAGCGTGTAACGATCACCAACACGACGGTGGCGACCGTTACGCTTTCACCGGTTACCATCACGGGGGCGAGTTCAGGGGACTTTACGCTGAGCAGCAGTTGCGGATCGTCGCTCGTGCCTGGGGCGTCCTGCAGCGCCAGCGTGGCCTATGCGCCCGTCGGCGCGGGCGCGAGCACGGCTGCGCTTACTTTTACCGACAACGCCGCGGCAAGTCCGCAGAGCGTTCCGCTAACCGGCACCGGCGTTGGGCATTCCGCCGCCAGTCTTTCGTCAAACGGCCTGACGTTTACCTCGCAGCTGGTGGGCAGCACCAGCACATCGCAAAGCGTCACCGTGACGAATACCGGCAATCTCACCGTCAATATCAGCAGCGTTGCGCTTGCGGGTACGAATCCAGGCGACTTCATCGAGTCGAGCACTTGCGGCAACACACTCGCCCCGAATGGAACCTGCTCCGTCACGGTGCAGTTCGCTCCGATTGCCACGGGGGCGCGCTCCGCTGCGGTGATGCTCACAGATGATGCCGGCAATAGCCCCCAATCCATTTCGCTGACGGGGACGGGAATTCAAGCGGCGGGATCACTTTCCGGCGGCAGCCTGACGTTCACCAGCCAGAACACGGGGACAACCAGCCCAGCCCAACCCGTGACCCTGAACAACACCGGTTCCGCGCCGCTGACGATCTCGAGCATTGCGACTTCCGGCGACTTCGGAGAAACCAACAACTGCGCATCGAGCGTGGCGGTTTCAACGGGCTGCACGATTCAGGTTACGTTCACACCCATAGCGGGTGGAACGCGGACCGGTACCCTCACGATTACCGACAGTGACCCATCCAGTCCCCAGACAGTGGGCCTTACCGGGACCGGCGTGGTCGCGTTGAGCCCGATACCCTGTATCGGAAGCATTACACCGATCGTGGCGCCGCCCGGCGGCGCACAGTTCACGCTGACGGTGAACGGTGTTCATTTTGCGTCGAATTCAACCGTCAGCTGGAATGGGACGGCTCTCGCAACGACCTATGTCTCAGCTAAACAGGTAACCGCGACCGTTCCTGCCGGCTTGGTGGCGGCCGACGCTACGGGTTCGGTAACAGTGGTGAACCCAGGGCCGGGCGGAGGCGCATCGAACCTCGCGTTCTTCCAAGTGACGCCGGGGAACCCAGTTCTTTCGTTTGCGAATGCCAACTTTGCCGGCGGAATCGCACCGGTTTATGCGGCGCAGGGCGACCTGAATGGCGACGGCAAGCTCGACGTCGTCATGACCAACTACAACGACGGAACCATCTCCGTTTATCTCGGCAATGGCGATGGCACGTTCCAAGCGCAGAAGGTCGTGGATGTCGGCGGTAGCAGTTCAATGCCGGTGGGCGTCGCCATAGGCGATTTCAATGGCGACGGCAAGCTTGACGTCGTGGTGGGCCATGATGACCCAGTCGGAAACTTGACGATTCTCCTGGGCAACGGCGATGGCACTTTCCAGGCGCCGCAGACGGTTTCCGCAGGCGATGCTACGTACGCCATCGTGACCGGCGACTTCAACGGCGACGGCAAACTCGACATCGCTGTGACGAACTATTACGCCAGCACGGTTTCGGTTCTTTTGGGCAATGGCGACGGCAGCTTCCAAACTGCCGTTCCTTACAGCGTTAGCTCGAACCCAAGCAACACGGTTTTCTATGTGACCGAGGCCGACCTGAATGGCGATGGCAACCTCGATCTGATCGCGAGCAACGAAGTGGACGGCACAATTGCCGTGCTGCTGGGCAATAGCGACGGCACCTTCCAGGCAGCCACGCCCTTTACCGCGGGGACGGGTCCCGAGGGCATGGCCATTGGCGATTTCAACGGCGACGGCAAGCTCGATCTCGTCGCCGCCAGCAGCGGCGGCAACTCGCTCTTTCTGTTGCTTGGCAACGGCAGCGGAGGTTTCCAGGCGCCCCAATCGCTCTCCGTGGGCGCCAACACGGATGCCGCGGCTGCGGGCGACCTGAACGGCGACGGCAAGCTCGATGTCGTCGCCACCAACGCCAGCACGGGACTTATTCTGCTGCTTGGCAATGGTGACGGCACATTCCAGACGCCCACGCCCCTGCAGGGCGCAGGAAGCGCGTACGCGACGCTCCTCGGGCCATACAATGCCAATTTCGGATTGGGCATCGCGGCAAACGATTACAACGGAAACCAGCTCGCGGTACAGCTCCAGACAATCACCGTTTCACCCGCGTCGCTGACGTTCAGCAGCCAGAACGTGGGCACGACGTCGTCGCCACAAACCGCCACGATCACCAACACGACCGTGGCGAACGTGGCGCTTTCGCCGATCTCTATCACCGGCACAAACAGCGGCGACTTCCTACAGACCAGCAATTGTAGCGGGACGCTCGTGCCCGGCGCATCCTGCGCGATCAACGTGACGTATTCGCCGCTGGCCGGCGGCAGTAGCAGCGCGTCATTGAGCATCGGGAACAATGCCCCCGGCGCGCCACAGAGCATTCCTCTTTCCGGCACCTCTGTTGCGATTTCCGGCACCAGCTTTTCGTCATCGAGCCTGGTCTTCACGGGCGTCACCGTGGGCACCACAACAGCTTCGCAATCGGTGACACTGACCAATACCGGCCACGCCACGCTGAATATCAGCAGCATCGCGCTCACCGGCACGAACAGCGGCGACTTCTCGCAAACGAACACGTGCGGCGCAACCGTCGCGCTAAACGCGAACTGCTCGATCAACGTGACGTTTAGCCCCAGCGCGGGCGGGGCACGCAGCGCTTCGGTCTCGATTACCGATGACGCTCCGGGCAGCCCGCAATCCATCACTTTGACCGGCAACGGCCTGGCCGCTACCGCGACGCTTTCCGCGCCCACGCTGGCGTTTAGCAACCAGAACGTTGCCACCACCGGCGCATCGCAATCCGTAACGCTTTCGAATACCGGCAACACGGCCCTGGCCGTTACGAGCATCGCGGTTACCGGTGCGAATAGCGGTGACTTCGCGCAAACGAATACCTGCGGCGGGTCGGTCGCAGCAAGCGGAAGTTGCTCGATTACCGTGACGTTCACGCCCACGGCAATCGGCGCGCGCAACGCTTCGGTCAGCATCACGGATAGCGCGCCCGGCAGCCCGCAATCTGTGGGCCTGAGCGGCGCCGGGTTGGCTTCGACGGTGAGCCTCTCTACATCGAGCCTCGTGTTTGCCGCGGAGCCCGCCGGCACGACGAGCGCTGCTCAATCGGTCACGCTGACGAACACCGGGAATGCCGCGCTCGCGGTGACCAGCATCGCGGTCACCGGAGGCAACACCGGGGACTTCAGCCAAACGAACAACTGCGGAGTCTCGGTGGCGGCGGCGGCCACTTGCACGATCAACGTCACGTTCACTCCCGCGGCGATCGGCAATCGCAGCGCGGCAATCGCTATCACGGATAGCGCCGCCGGAAGCCCTCAGGGTATCGCGCTCACGGGAATCGGGCAGGGCGCTTCCGTTTCGCTTTCTTCATCGAGCGTCACGTTTAGCGGGCAAGCCGTGGGCATAACCAGCACGGCGCAAGCCGTAACGGTGACAAACACCGGCAACGTCGCGCTTCCGATCACCAGCATCGCTGTCACTGGCGCCAACGTCGGCGCCTTCGGCGAAACCAACAACTGCGGCGTGTCACTTGCCGCGGCTGCGACCTGCAGTGTCAGCATCACGTTTACGCCAACCGTCAGTGGCGCACGCAGCGCGGCCATCACGATCACGGACACCGCGGCGGGCAGCCCCCAAGTGATCACACTCCAAGGCACGGGCCAGGATTTCGCATTGACGCTTTCCGCCCCGCAAGTAGTGATGAGCAGCGGTTCCACGAATCTGCAGGCCACGCTCACCTCGGTAGGAGGTTTCTCTCAATCTGTGGCGCTAAGCTGCACCGGGGCGCCACAGCTTGCGACCTGCGCGATTTCGCCAACTGCTGTGACGCCGACGGCCTTGGGAGCGGCAGCAACCGTCACCGTGACGCTTACGACCAGCGCGGCTTCGCTGCCGCGATACACGCCGCTGCATGGAGGTTCGCCTCTTCTCAGCTTCCGATTGCTGGGCATCTTCGCGGTGTTGCTCCTGCTGGCATTCGTGACGTCGCACTTCCAGGGCTCGCCGATCGGGCGAATGCGCGCCAGCACCGCTCTGTTTGCGGGAACGCTACTGCTCGCTGCTGCCGGATTGACGGCTTGCTCGAACAGCAGTGGAGGATTTGGCGCGGGTCCGACACCGGGGACATACACCTTGCACGTCACTGGGACATCCGGCTCGATCACGCATTCCGCAAGCTTCACGCTGACCGTTCAGTAGAAGCTTCTCCTGGAGCAGAGTGGCCCTGGCCGAGGCGCAAGAGTCTCTGCCGGGGCCATTGTGTTTGGGCGCACCTGTCTGCACACAGAAGCGCACACGTCGCCGGCTGTTGGATTCAGGGGATCTGGCTGCGGGGAAGGCGGCCGGGGCAACGTTTGCTTTGCGGTTTAGGTTCGCCCGGAACCTAGTTTTTCGACCCTCAACCAGGTTTGGAAGCGGGCACCACTTCGCCCGGCATGAAGAGCGGAACCTTGGCGATGCGCGCGTTGTCCGCCAAGTCCGCGTCAATCTTTTCCAGCTTGCCTTTGTGAAAGCCCACGGAAGAGACCGCAACCGTTCCGTCCTGCGCAATCAGGAAAAACGTCGGTACGTTGGTCAAGGCGTAGAGATTGGAGACGGTGTAGTTTTCAGCGTCGAGCAGCACGGGGAAGGTTACGCCGTATTCCTCGCAGAACTCGGTTGTGTCGAGCGCGTTGTCCTGCGAAACCCCCCAGAAAGTAGCGCTCGTTTTGCTATAGGACTTGTACAGGCGTTCGAGAAATGGAAACGTGAACTGGCACACCGGGCAACTGATTTTGAAGAATGCCACGACGACGGGCCCTTTCTCCAGCGCCTCCGCGAGGGAATATTCCGTTCCCGCCGCGTCGCGCAGCTCAAAGAGCGGTGCTTGCTGTCCAGCCAGGACCTTGGTCATCGCGTCCAATCACGAAAAAGCAGGTTAATTGACTACGCTCTTATGGTATCGCAAGCCTGCGGTCTGGCCAATGGCACGGCGCGCGCAGGTGCCATGTTCAACACTGGAATCCGCAGGCGGGGCGGCGTATTCTGCAGGCGGCGAAAATTCAGAAAACGGGGCACAGGCAATGGCAGGCTGGATCGAGGTCGAGGACTACAGGCATCCCGGAGGCTGGCAGGGAACCAGTACTTCGCGCGGGCGGACGTATTGCGAGCAGCTCGAAGCCAACGCGATCCTCTATTTCGCGAAGCCGCCGTTTGAGTTCCCTGAAGAGGATCGCGAATTTCTCACCTCGCAGCGGCGCGCCGACTCCGCCGTCCACAAGAATGTTTCCTACCGTCCCAGCGGAGATAAGCTGCGGGGTTTCGAGGGGAATGCAGAGACCCAGGACCGGCTGCGACAGGTGCTGAGGCGCTATTCGCAACATGTGACGAGTTTTGTGCGCGAGTTTCTGCCGCCTTACGATGGCCACTACGCCCTCGACTATGCCAGCTTCCGGCCCATGGAAGAGGAAGGCCGCGCGTTGCCGCTGCACAAGCGCAACGACTTGCTCCACGTAGATGCCTTTCCAAGCCGGCCGACGCACGGCGGGCGAATTCTGCGTGTGTTCACCAATATTCACCCGGCGAAAGTGCGCGTGTGGAATGTGGGCGAGGACTTTTCTTCGCTGGCCGGGCGCATGGCGAAGGGCGCGGGCCTGGAAAAATTTGCCGCGCAGGGCGGCACATCGGGGATCGCGCGCGCTCTTCGCGTGTTTGGCGCGCCGATTCCGGACCGCTCGGCGTATGACCGCTTTATGCTGCGTTTCCACGACTACCTGAAGGAAGACGCGGGCTACCAAGCCGGCTCCCCAAAAACGCGATTGGAATTTCCGCCGATGGCCACATGGCTGGTCTATACGGACGGCGTACCACACTCCGTGCTGAGCGGACAGCACGCGCTCGAACAGACATTCATCATTTCGCGCGCGGGCCTGGTTGCGCCGCAGGCGTCGCCGATTGGCATTCTCGAGAAGATTTGCGGACGGGCGCTGGCGGAGGTCCGTCACTAAAATTTCGGGACGACTCGAGGACCCAAATCGAGTACCGCATATCGGCCGTCAAGACTCTTCCGTTCCTTTCGAACTCGAGTTCCACGTTCGGCCTGGCTCAAAGCACTCAACGCTTTTCTTGTCCCGTCTATGCGTTTACCAGGCGCTATTCTTACTACAGTTTGAGCCAATGCCGGGGTGGACTTCGCGCGTGATTCAGAGTAGATTCCGTGCCACCTGGGGACTTTCCAAACTGAGGAGAAAACGATGAAATATAGGATTCTGTGTGTGTGTGCGGTATTTGGTTTTGCTGTTGCGATAACCCCTGCGCAAACGAAAAACTCGATGTCCGGCACGTGTGCCAAGCCCGACGTCCAGCAAAGCGTGCCTGCAGGCGACCGTGAGGGACACGTCTTCACGCTGGGACAAGGAAAGTGCGCCACAAAGGGAGAAATCGGTGGCGTGGCGAGTAAAGAGGGTGCATTTTCCGAGCACGGAGACTCTACGGGAAACCACAGTAAAGCCTGGGGCGTCTACGTAGAAACGTTTGAGAGCGGCGACAAGGTTTTCTACACCTATCAAACGACTGGAGCTATGAAAGACGGCGCGCTGGTGACGGGTGGGAACAAGTATCAGATCACAGGCGGCACCGGCAAGATGAAAGGGATCAAGGGGACAGGCGGTTGCAAGCTCGCCGGCACCGCGGCTGGCGGCTTGACCTACGCATGCAACGGCCAATACACGTTCGCTGCAGCGGCTCCAGCAAAGTAGTACGAGAGCAAACAGGCAAATCGCGAAGGGCAGCCCGGCAAGGCTGCCCTTCATTTTTCTGCCAACCGCCAGGTCTCCAAATCAAACGCCCTCTCAACTGCGCGGCGTCTACGATCCGCGAGCTATAGACTGAGTTATCGTGATAAGGCCTTGTCGTTCGCTAAAGCAGGTGCCGCGATGAGAACTAAGAATCTTACTCGATTGCTTCTGGTCCTCTCGATTGTTGTGCCCGCGTGTTCCGGCCAGCCTTCCAGCCCACCCGCGGCTCCCGCCAAAGCTGGATCTTCAGGGGAAGGCGGGGGGTCAGGGTATTCCGTGCATAGCTTCGAAATGAATCCTTTTGCCCGATGGGCCTGGGCCGTCAGCTCGGTTTACCGGGTGGTTTCTGCGCAAGGATCCTGATTAATGGATGTGTTTTGTCTTGCGGGACATGAAATCCATCAGCAAATATTGCCCTAGCGTATAGGGAGTCGTGAAGTAAGCTTTGCCGCGGCAGAGTTGCGCGACCTTCTGCACGAAATTCACCAGGCTATAATCGCTGGCCAGCATGAACGTGTTGATCAGGATTCCCGCTTTACGGCACTTTGCCACTTCCTCAAGCGTCTGCGTCACCACCAGCGGGTCGAGGCCGAAAGCATTTTTGTAAATTCGGCCGTCTTCGAGCGTCAACGCCGAGGGCTTGCCGTCGGTAATCATCACGATCTGCTTCATGTCTTTGCGCTGGCGGGAGAGAATGCGCTGCGCCACGCGCAATCCCTCGCGCGTGTTGGTGTAGTACGGCCCCACCCGCACGCGCGCAAGTTCGCCCAGCGGAACTTCTTCCGCGCTATCGTGAAAGAGCACCAAGTGCAGCGAATCACCCGGGTACTGGGTGCGGATCAAATGCGAAAGGGCAAGCGCGACGCGCTTTGCCGGGGTGAAGCGGTCTTCGCCGTAGAGGATCATGCTGTGCGAGCAATCGAGCATCACCACGGTCGCGCACGAGCTTTGGTACTCGCACTGGTGCACCATCAAGTCGGGATAATCAATCGGGATCGGCACCTTCGCGCCCTCGCGCCGTACGGCGTTGAAAAGCGTTGCGCTGATGTCGAGATTGAGCGTGTCGCCAAATTCGTAGGGCCGTGAAGCGCCGCCCGATTCCACGCCGGTGGACAAATCGCGGGTATCGTGGCGGCCGAAACTGCTCTTGCCGAGCGAGCCAAGCAATTCCTGAAGCGTCTTGAAGCCGAGGAAGTCTATGGTCTTGTCGGTGATCTCAAACCGCGTTTGCGCATCGGTGTCGCGGCCCATCGCGTCGCCCATCTGGCCGCGCGGCGTTTTGCCCGGCGGCGGAGTCACATGCGGAGGCTGCTGCGGATTGATATAGCCTTCCTGGGTTAACCGCTCGATCAGCCGGTCAATCAACTGCTCCATTTTTTGGCTCTGGTCCTGTTCGTTTCCTTCGAGCAGGCTTTCCAGAACGTCATCGGGCAGCAGATCGCCTTCTTCGAGGGCGCGGCGGATGGCTTCTCGGAGCTGCTCCATGGTTTGCTCGGGGTCCATCTCTGAGATACCGTAAGCCTGATTCTCGAAGCCGCTTTGCAGAAGGAAGTCGGAGATCTGGCCGAGCAGGTCGTTCAGGTCAACGCTGTCTGCCGGCTCGCCCGTATATTTCGTATAGCGAATGTATTTCATGTTGTCGGCCTATCGCCCGCTGCTTTCCGCTGTTTCAATTGAACTGGCGCCTTGGCGTCCGGTTGATCGGCTCGCGCGGCTCGGGAGTCTTTTGGCGCTCGGCGAAATAGCCGCGCTCTTCGCTGCGGTTGATACGCTTGTGCGCCCACAGCCCCTCAAGAATGAATTCCGCCGCCGCGGCTACTTGCGGCGCGCCGGATTTGGCCGGCACGCCCAGCCGGTCCGTGTGTTCGAGCAGGCCCTGAATGTGACGCAGCTCCGCAAGCGATTCCGCAGATGTGGCCGTCTCCGGAACCTTCAGTTCTCCGCCCATCTCAAACCATTGCACGACGGGTTGCAGGCTGGCGTCGCCCATGCGTTTTGTGAATACGCGGCCCACCGCGCCGCGAATCAACTCGCGCGCAATAGTTTCCGCGCCTTTCAATTCGCCTTCATATTCAAGCTCGAGCTTGCCGGTCAGCGCGGGCAGGGCAGCGTAAACGTCGGCGACGCGCGCCACGGCATGGGCCTCGCCATTGCGCGCAGCACGTTGTTCGGCGCTGCTCACCGCCGTCTCGAGGCAAGCAATCGGCAGACGCTGGCTGACGCCGGAGCGCTTGTCCACGCGCTTGTCTTCACGCGCAAGAAACGCGATCTGCTCGACCACCTCGCGGATGTAGTCTGGCACCGAGGCCTTGCGTCCATCGCGACCCACCCATGCTTCCTGCGCGGTGATGGCCATACCCTCCTCGATCGTGGCGGGATAGTGCGTGCGAATTTCGGCGCCCATGCGATCCTTGAGCGGCGTGACGATCTTCCCGCGCGCCGTGTAATCCTCCGGATTCGCGGTGAAAACCAGCATCACGTCAAGCGGCAGCCGAATGGGATAACCCTTAATCTGGATGTCGCCTTCCTGCATGATGTTGAAGAGCCCTACCTGAATCTTGCCCGCAAGATCGGGCAATTCGTTGACGGCGAAAATCCCGCGATTGGCCCGCGGTAAGAGACCGTAGTGAATCGTCAGCTCGTCCGAGAGCGAACGCCCGCCGCGCGCGGCCTTGATGGGGTCCACATCGCCGATCATATCCGCGATGGTAACGTCGGGCGTCGCCAGCTTCTCCACGAATCGCAAATCGCGCGGCAACCACGCAATCGGGGTGTCGTCGCCTGCTTGCGCGATCAGCTCGCGGCATCCGCGGCACAGCGGCCGGAAGGGATTGTCGTGAATCTCACAACCCGCCACATACGGAATCTCGGCATCCAACAGGTCCGTTAATCCGCGGAGGATGCGACTCTTGGCTTGGCCACGCAAGCCGAGCAGGATGAAGTTGTGCCGCGCCAGAATGGCGTTGGCAACCTGCGGCAAGACGGAATCGTCGTAGCCGTGAATGCCCGGGAATAAAGGTTTCTTCTGCTGGATCGCTTCCAGCAAGTTTTCTCGGATCTCGTCCTTGACGCTTCGAGCAGTTTTGCGCGCATCAAGCCCGGCGCCGCGGCGAAGCTGGCCCAGTGTTTGCAGACTTGATGAAAATGATGGCGTAGATGTCATGGAGTCCTGGAGAGAGATCCTTTCGGGATAGTGGTCTTTCTTATTATAGATGATCCACAGCGCTCCGTGGTTATCGCGACTTCAGCAAAGAAAACAGAATCCTAATTCTGAGAATGGCCGTTTCCCGCGGCTTTGGCGCGAACGCGTTCGCTCCGCTCGAATCGAGGCAGCCACTCTTTCATCATTTCCACAAAACGCGAGCGGCGCTGCGCTTCCGCGCGGATCTCGAGCAACTCTTGCTTCGACGGCAAGTCCAGCGGCAACTCGCCCGCTAGGCGATAGCTCATGGTTGCTTCGGGGAGGCCAATCGCAGTTTCACTAGGCTTGCCGAACGCCTTGGTGTGGCATTCCTGAAAAAGGCGAATCAGCTCGTCGCGGCCTGAAGACAAGTCGCCGGGGGGCTCGTCTTCGGCGTAGGCCACCAGCGCCTCGAAATACGGATTCTCGTCAATCAAGCGCACGATGCGAAATACGTCGGCGCCGGCCGCCAGGATATCCATGCGCCCGTCGGCGTATTTGCGAAGCACTCGCACAAGCTCGGCGGTGCAGCCCACGGATCGGATGCCACCGGTGGGGACGAACACCAGGCCAAACGCTGTCGCTTCCTCCAGGCAGCGCTCAATCATCAGTTTGTAGCGATTCTCGAAGATGTGAAGCGGAATATGTGCGCCGGGAAACAAAACCACGTTGAGCGGGAACAGTGGAATGCGTTCTGGCTTCATGAACGAATGTCCGCGAAGAGCTTCTGTCCGAGAGCATACCAGAATCGGGCTACCGATTCAGGCTGTTCATCAAGCGGGCAATTCGGCCAGCGCCGCGGAGATCTCCGATTGGGCATGTTCATCGCCGGTTCTTGCCGCTGCCGCGATGCCGTCGGTCAGGGTGCGGCGAGCGTCACCGGGGCGGCCAATCCGCGCCAGGAACTGCCCGAATTGAAAGTACCCGGTTACGTAGTCCGGGTGCGATTCAAGCAGCGTTCGAAATTGCCGGATGGTCGCGTCATGGTCGTCTTCTTTGGCGTATTCAATCGCCAGTCCGTACTGCGCGAAGGCATCGCTGGGGTGCGCGGCCAGAAATTCTTCCAATTTTTGGCGCCGTGATTTAGTGGGTTGGGTCATAGTCAGAAGAGTCGTATTATAGGCACCTGATGGGGATACGCAAATCGCGCGGGGAGTTCAGCGGCGACCATGTCAAATAGCGAAGCGAAGAGCAACAGCTTGGCCGCTCCGCCGCTGGCGGGGAAGCCCGTCAACGCGTCGCGCTCCGAGATGACCGAGGTTGTCCTCCCACAGGACGCCAACCCGCTCGGCTACATTCTCGGAGGGCGCGTGATGCATTTGATGGACATTGCCGCGGCCATCGCCGCCCACCGGCACAGCCACAGCCACGTCGTAACCGTGTCGGTAGACTACGTGGATTTCCGCAACCCGATCCGCGTTGGCGAGTTGATCGTGCTGAAGTCCAGCGTCAATCGCGTGTTCAATACCTCGATGGAAGTGGGTGTGAAAATTTTCTCGGAAAATTTCCTCACGGGAGAACGGAAGCACACTACGAGTGCATATCTGACGTTTGTCGCGGTTGACGCGAACCGTCAGCCGCGTCCTGCTCCGCCGCTGATTCTGGAAACTCCCGAAGATCACCGCCGCTTCAACGAAGCCCTCGAGCGCCGCCAAATTCGCCTGGCGCACCGCTTCAAGCGCGGACGGTAGCTCACTGCGATGGCGGTTATTCCAGCGGCCCCACCCACATCGGCTTCGATGTAGGCTGCGGGCTGCCGCCGTTCGGCTCGTCTGTGACCGCCAGCGCAGCCATCTCGCCCACGTTCTGCGGAGGCGCCGCAACTGTCAACACGTTGCCATTGGCATCGGGCATGTAGAGTCCCATGCTGATCGGCGCGCCCTTGCCTGGCTTTGGCACCATCCAGAGCTGAAACGTGTGTCCTGCGGCGGGCATGGGGATGTTGCGCGCATCAATAACCACGCCCATCTGCGTGTGCACGTATGCTGAAAGCGCGGGCATGTCGGACGCGGAAGCCTTCATCTCCACCCTGCGCGTGCCGGGCGCGGCCATGATGATCATTGCGCGGGCGTACCGTTCGCGCTCGGATTGCAATGCTTGCCGCTGCTCCTGCGCCGCGTGCAGTGACGCATCCAACTGCGCGATATCCTGCTGCAGCTTCCGATTCTCATTCATCGCATAAAGCGCGAACAGAATTGTCGCGGCCGCTGGCAGCCACACCCAAACAGGGAACCAGTTCCGTCGCGGCGCGGGCTCTGCCAAAGGACGCACAGCCTGCATCAGCTTGGCACGGGCCGCCGCGGGCGGCGTCTGCTCGGGCGCTGCGAACGCGAGCTGCGAGACAAGCCAGCGCGCGCGCTCCACGCCGGGCGTGCAGACGTCGCAGCCTCGCGCGAGGTGCGCTTCCAGTTCGGCCAGCTCAGGACCCTCGAGCACACCCAGTGCGTAATCTTCGTAGTGCTCCCGTAGTTGTGCGCAGTCCATCATGATGCTGCTTCCAATTCCTGCCGCAGCCGCAACAGTCCGTTGCGGATCCAGCTCTTCACCGTGCCCAATGGCTCGGACATGGATTCGGCAATCTCGCTGTGGGTCATGCCTTCAAAATAAGCGAGCTCGATCGCGCGCCGCTGCCGGTCGGGCAATGCGCCCAGCACCGAGCGAACGCTGGCCGCGCGGCTTTCCTGTTGCGCAAGCGCCTCCGGATTGGGAGCGGAGCAGATCATGTCGCGAAAATCGAGCTCGTCTTCCTGCCGGCGCTGCTTCTCGCGCTTGAGCCGCAGCAGGTCGAGCGCCCGGTGGCGCGCCATCGTCAGCAGCCACGGACCCAGCGGCCCGCGTGCGGAGTCGTACCGGTGCGCGTTGCGCCAGAGCTGCAAAAAAACGTCCTGCAACACCTCTTCCGCGTTGCCGGCTTGTTGCAAGATTCGCAAAACGAGCGAGTACACCGGCCGGCTATACCGGTCGTAGAGGGTTTCCAGCGCGTTCGAATCTTGTTGGGCGAGCCGCTGCATCAGCGCGGTATCGCTCGGCTGATCGGGCCCAAATTGAACGACCGCAAAAAGCACGGGGCCTAGGATACGTGCCTCCATAAGTAAATACGACAATTCCCGCGTACCGGACGGATGAATTCGGCGAACCGTTGCCGATTCGTGAACGGGCGAATCTGGAACACAACGCGGCTCCGGAAGTTAGACGCCGTGTAAATGCATTAGGGTTCTTACTCCAACGTAAGGAAGCAACGCCGACGAGCGCCGAGACGTACAGATCTATCATCAACGTCGCCATGGAGTGGCCTGGGGCGATCAGACGTTGCCTGCCGGGTGCACTGCGGCTTCGATCTCGCGCGCTACTTGGAAAGCGCGTTCCACACAGGCTCCAAACGACGGGCCACCGAGATAGTTGCCGGCCACGTAAATTCCCGGATTCTCGCGGCAGAGCTGCTCCAACTGCTCGATCCGCGCTGTGTGGCCGATGTTGTATTGCGGCAGCGCACGCTCATAACGATGGACGCGCTGCACAACCGGTTGTTCGCGAATCTGCAGCACCCTAGCGAGTTCTTCGTGAACGGTGGCGGCGATTTGCTCCTCCGGCCGCGTTGTGATTTCCGGGTCGGTCGCGCCTCCCACGAAGCTGGTCATTGCGACGTGACCTTGCGGAGCGCGCCCCGGGAAAAGTGAAGAATTCCATACGGTGCCAAGCGTCCGCAGGCCTTCCTTACGGGGCACGAGGAATCCAAAGCCGTCGAGCAGGTGTCCGACGGCCTTGCGGCGGTAGCCCGCCGCGACCATCGCGACCCGAACCATCGCAATCGGCTCGAGCAATCTTTCAAACTGCAGGGAGATTGGCCGGAGCAGATTCGCGGCGGCATGAGGTTCTGTGGCGATTACGACAGCCGAGGCAGCAATCGTCTCTCGGCGCTCGCCCGTCTCTATTTCGAGCGTGAAGCGCGCGCCGGAACCCTCGTCGCCGAGCGTCACAGAATTCACCGAAACGCCGCTGTGCACGCTCGTCCCAAGTCGGGCGCGAAGCGCATCGAGGAACGATCCAACTCCGCGCGGGAACGATACGAGGCCCGACCGTTCGCCGCCATCCTTGGGCTTCTGGCGCATTTGCTTGATTGCACCGCGCAGCACGCTTCCGTGCGTCTTCTCCCACTCATGGACCTGCGGAAACGCCGCGCGCAGACTGAGCTGCTCTGGGTCGCCGGCATAGACACCTGAAACGAACGGCGCGACGAGATTGTCCAACAAGCTCGCGCCGAATTTTCGCCGGACAAAAGCAGCTACAGATTCATCGAACTCCGGCGGATGGCTATGCCTGAGCGGCTCGCTCGCCAGCCGCCATTTTGTGGCCAAGTCCAGCAAAGAACTCTTTAGCAGCGCCGGGGGCGACATCGGCGCAGGCACCAATTTCCCGCCAAAATAGATGAACCTCGGAGCGCGTGGATCAGCGCGAAGCATCTCGTCGGCCATGCCCACGGCTTCCACAAGCTCCGCCACCGTGGGCGTGAGAAGCACTCCCTGCGGACCGAATTCGAAAAGGAAGCCGTCTTGCTCGGCGGTCGAGATCACCCCGCCAAAACGATCCGACTTTTCGAAAAGCAGTGCTGGGATGCCCAACTGCTTAAGCCGAAACGCGCAGGCAAGCCCCGATATGCCCCCGCCGATCACGATGACGGGGGCAGCCGCTACTGTGGGATTGGGCATGGCAGAGTTCAGGGTTCTGCACTTTGGGGAAAAAGCTAAAGCGTTTTCGAAAACAGCGGCTTGCTATCCATTTTTTGCCGCTCAAGATACGTATCGAACGCCATGGCAACGTTGCGGATAAAAATGCGGCCGAGCCAAGTCACGCGGATTTCATCGCAATCTAGCTCGACCACGCCATCCGCCACGAATGGTTCCAATTGTGAAAGCTCCGCCGAGAAATAGTCATCGAACGCGATGCCAAACTCGTCCTCGATTTCGCGTTTTCGGATCACCGTGTGGCACAGCAGGCGGCTGATCACTGCGCGTCGCAGCCGGTCGTCTTCCGAAAGGCGGTAGCCACGCATCGTGGCCAGCCCGCCGCCTGCGATGGCGTTCGAATATCCCGGCACATCGCGATGATTTTGCGCATACGCGGCGCCAATGCTGCTGATCGCGCTGACGCCCATGCCATAGAGGTCGGCGCCCGCTTTTGTGGTGTAGCCCTGGAAGTTGCGGTGCAACGTGCGATTCTGTTGCGCAACGGCCAGCTCGTCGGCGGGCCGCGCGAAGTGGTCCATACCGATGTAAAGATAGCCCGCGTCGAGGAACGTCTGCAGCCCCGCGCAGAAAATACCGAATTTCTCCATACCCTCCGGCAGCTTCGCGGAAAACGCGCCTTGCTGCTTGCGCAGCCATGGCACGTGGGCGTAGCTGAACATCGCAATGCGGTCTGGCGCAAGCATCAAGACCTGCGCCACGGTTTCGCGAAAACGCTGCGCGGTTTGGAAGGGCAGGCCATAGATCAGGTCCACGTTGATACTTTCGAAGCCCAGCGTGCGCGCCGTCTCGATCAGGTCGCGCGTCTGCTCGTAAGGCTGCACGCGATGGATAGCTTCTTGCACCTCGGGATGAAAGTCCTGGATGCCGAGACTCAGGCGATTGAAGCCCAGCTTGTGGAGCGTTTCGAGGTGGGCGTGCGTCGTTACGCGGGGATCCACCTCGATTCCAATCTCGGCGCCGGGCGAAAACGTGAAACGCTCGCGCGCGAAGCCAAACAAATCTTCCATCTGCGCCGGTTCGAGATAGGTGGGAGTGCCTCCGCCCCAATGGAATTGGACGACCCCCCGGTCGCGCGAAACACCTCCGGCAAAATGTTCAATTTCTTTCTGCAGGGTGGCGAGATAGGGAGGCACAACCGACTTGTCGCGGGAAATCACCACGTTGCAAGCGCAAAACAAACAAAGGCTCTCGCAGTAGGGAAGGTGCATGTAGAGCGAAAGCGGGGTACGCGCGGCGTCGGCATCGGCGAACGCTTGATCGAGGTCGTGCGGACCAAAGTTCTCTTGCCATACCGGCGCGGTCGGGTAGCTCGTGTAGCGAGGTCCCGGCCGGTTGTAGCGCGCCAGGAACTCTTCCGTTATTTGGAAGCGCTCGCTTGCGATTTGAAATTCGGCGTTTGGTTCTGCCATTGTGCGTGACCTAGTGAAGCTCCCGGCCGGGCGCCGGTCTCGCGCCGGTTGCAAGAGCGCGATACGTTTGTCCGGCGCGCACAAACGTCAGAGCGTTTTCAACCGGAGTGGTGGGCAGAATCCCGTGACCCAGGTTCAAGATGTGACCGACGCCGCCGGTCTGCTCGATAGCCTGCTCGGCGGCGCGCTCGATCCCTTGTTGTGACCCAAGCAGTACGCAGGGGTCAACGTTTCCTTGCAGTGCCACGCGCGGCCCTAGGGTGCACCGCAGCTTCCCCAAATCCATGCGCCAGTCCACGCTCAATACCGTGGCTCCGGATTGCGCCGCGTCCGCGATGAAGTGCCCCGACGCCTTCGTATAGAGAATCACGGGAACCGCTCCGGCCCGCAACTCTTGGACCAGCAATTGCGTCGCGGGCAGCGCAAACTCGCAATAGCCGTCCGCTGAAAGCTCTCCCGCCCACGTATCAAAGAGCTGCACCGCAGCCGCGCCTGCCGCAATTTGCGCTTTCAAGTAAACCGCGGTGACGCGGGCGATCTTCTCCAGCAAACGCCGGAAAAGCGCGGGCTCCGATAGCATCATCGCCTTCGTGGCAGGGAAGCCATCGTGCCCACGCCCATCCACCAAATAACAGGCCAGCGTCCAGGGTGCTGCCGCGAAACCGATCACCGGCACGTCTTGCCCCAATTCGCGGCAGAGCAGCCGGATTGCATCGCCAACAAATCGCGTCTCGATCTCAGGATCAAATTCGCGTAGACGCGCCACGCCCGCCGCATCACGAACCGGCTCCGGCAGGACCGGGCCGCCGTCGTTCAGCTCGAGTCCCAGCCCCATGGCTTCCGCCGGGATCAAGATGTCAGAAAAAACGATTACCGCATCTACGCCCAGCCGGCGAAACGGTTGTAGCGAGACCTCGGCCGCCAATTCTGGCGTTTTGGCCACGTCGAGGAAAGCGTGGCGTGTGCGAATCTCGCGGTATTCGGGAAGATATCGTCCCGCCTGCCGCATCATCCAGACCGGGACGCGCTCGACGGGCTCGCAACGGCAGGCGCGCAGGAAAAGCTCCTTGCGGTTTTCGACGCGCGCGGCTTCACGCAAATTGGGTTCCACGGATGGCATTTTGAAGCCCAATGATAGCAGAAATGAACATTCGCCATCACGCCGATGGAGCCCGGAATCCGCTATAATGCCTCGTGGAATCCACTTGCACATAGCGATCCATCGTTTACGGCGCGCGATTTGGCTCGCGACCAGGCGAAGCCCCGGGGCGCAGGTGTGGAAGCGCGCATGACGATTCTCGTCCTAGCTACATTGCTGCTCTACGTCGCCAGCTTCGCGGCCTACCTGTGGAATCTTTACTCGGAGCATTTGGCAATCGGCCGAATTGCCACGGCGTGCCTCGCGGCCGGATTGGTGCTGCACTACTATGCGCTACTCGAGCGCGCGCATATGCTCCATGCCGTGCCATATGAAGACCTGTGGGGTTCGCTCTCTTTGTTTGCCTGGCTGCTCGGTGCAACGTATCTGAGCCTCGAGCTGGTACACCGCAGCCGCGGCGTGGGACCGTTTGCGCTGCCGTTCGTCATCATACTGTTCGCGCTTTCGCATACGCACGATGCCGTGGCGCACGAAACGCCGGCGCGCGGCCCGCTTTTCGCCCTACACGTCACGCTAAACATCCTTGCCTATTCGGCCTTTGCGCTGGCCTTTATCTTGAGTGGCATCTTCCTGCTGCAAAACCGCTTGTTGCGCGGGCGCAAGGTGGGCGGCGTTTTCTGGCGCTTTCCCACGCTCGATTTTCTGGACCGCATGAGCCGCAGCGCCGTAATCGTGGGGGTGCTTGCGCTGGCGGCCGGCGTGACGTTTGGCTTCGTGTGGGCGCACCGGCTTCACGGCGTTTACTGGAGCGGCGATCCGAAGGAAGTTGTTTCGCTACTCCTCTTCGTGATCTACGTCGCCTATCTGTGGCTGGGCCGGACACCGGCTTGGCGCGGCGCGCGCGCTTCGGCGCTCTGCGTGCTCAATTTTGTGTTGGTGCTCTTTAGCTATAGCATCGTGAATATCTATCTCTCCGGCTATCATCGGTTCTACTGAGCGCAATCGCTCGCGGAATGGTGTGGCGCAGGGCGGAGAAGCAGGAAGGAGCGCGGTTTGGCGGTACAAATTGTCCTCGTTGGATTAAGCCACCGCACCGCTCCGGTTGAACTCCGGGAGCGAGTCGCGTTCAGCGCGGAGCAGGCCCGCCGCGCCGCCGCTGAATTGCGCGCGCAGGGCATCCTCGAGGAAACGCTGGTCCTTTCCACCTGCAACCGCAGCGAGCTCTATGGCGTGCCGCCCGAACACAACGCCGACAGTCTGACTTCGCTCGAGAGATTTCTCGTCTCGTTTCACGGACTCGACCACGCCACGCTCAACGGGAGTCTTTATCGCCATCGCGATGCCGAGGTCGTTCGCCACGTCTTTCGTGTCTCCGCCGGGCTGGATTCCATGCTGCTGGGCGAGGCGGAAATCCTGGGGCAGTTGCGGGACGCTTACCAGGCCGCGCTCGATTTCGGCGCAACCGGCCCGGTATTGAACCGCATGTTTCAGGCCGCTCTCGAAGTCGGCAAACGCGTGCGCTCGGAGACCGAGATTGGCACGCGGCCGGTTTCGGTGGCATTCGCGGGGGTTAAGCTCGCGGAACAAATCTTTGGCAAGCTTAAGAATCGCAGCGCGCTGATTCTCGGTGCCGGGTCAGTCGGTGAACAGGTGGTCGAGCGCCTGCGGGACCGTGAAATAGCGCGACTGCTGGTTGCGAATCGTTCGCGTGAACGCGCGCTCGAACTGGCCAGCCGCTGGGGCGCGGAAGCCGTGGAATGGAGCGGCCTCGAAGAGGCTCTGCGCGTTCCGGACATGGTGGTCAGTTCGGTGAGCGCCGAGGAGCCCGTACTCACGCGCTCCATACTGGAACGCGCCATGCAGGCGCGCGAGAACCGCGCTTTGTTCCTGATTGATCTGGGCGTGCCGCGCAATGTGGCGCAGGATGCGGCCGAGCTGTACAACATATATCTCTACAACGTTGACGATCTAAGCGGCATCGTCGAGCAGAACAAGCGTGCCCGTGCCGGGGAGATCCCCCGTGTCGAAGCCATCATTGATGAGCACGTCGCCAAGTTCGAAGCTTGGCAGGCGGGCGTCGAGCTCTCGGTTGTTCTGCGGGAACTACGTGAAAAACTCGCTCGCGACCGCGACGCTTTCCTGCACAAGCGGCTAGACGGCGCTCCCGATCTTTCGGCTGCCGAACGCGAACGGCTGGTGCGCGTGGCGGATGAATTGATCGAGCAGCTCGTGCTCGCGCCCGTGGATCGGCTGCGCAATCATCGCGACCTGCGCCGCAAGCTCGCCGATCTGGAGGCGGTGCGCAACCTCTTCGGACTCGATCGGGACAAGACGTGAAAACGCTGCGCATCGGCTCCCGCGGCAGTGCACTCGCCGCTTGGCAAGCGCAGCACATCGCGGCGCGGCTCTCCCAGTTTGGCGCCGGCACCGAAATTGTTTATATCAAGACCTCCGGTGACCGCATGCCGGAAGCGCGAATCAACCGGTTCGGCGTAAAGGGCGTTTTTATCAAGGAAATCGAAGACGCGTTGCTCGATGGGCAGATTGACCTCGCCGTGCACAGCATGAAGGATGTGCCGACGGAGACGCCTGCGGGGCTTGCGTTCCCAGCGATCTGTGAGCGGGAAGATGTGCGCGACGCGCTCATCTCTGCCACGGGCGCGACGGTTGCCGCGCTGCCCGCGGGATCGCGTGTGGGGACGAGCAGCCTGCGACGGCAGGCGCAGCTTCGCCGGGCGCGGCCCGATCTGACGTTGGTTGAAATGCGCGGCAACGTGGATACGCGCCTGAAAAAGCTCGATCGCGGGGAGTACGACGCGGTCGTCCTCGCCAAGGCGGGACTCGACCGGCTGGGCCTGACGTCTCGCATCACCGAGGTGCTCTCCACCAATGTATGCCTGCCCGCCGTCGGCCAAGGCGCGCTGGCCATCGAGGCGCGCGCTGCTGACGCTGAAATTATGGCGCTTCTCGGGAGGCTCGACCATCGGGTCTCTCGTGCTGCCGTTACCGCCGAGCGCGCCCTGCTCCGCGAAGTTGAAGGAGGCTGCCAGATTCCGCTCGGCGCTTGGGCGCGGGTGGAGGGCGAGAACCTTGTCCTCGACGCCTGTATTGCGTCGCTCGGAGGACAAGACTACATTCGCACGCAGGTGGTGGGGCCGCAGGGCGACCCTGATGGCGTGGGACGCCGCGCCGCCGATGAATTGCTCGCGGCGGGCGCCGGGCGCATCCTGAAGCTGGCGGGGAGGCACGTTGCCGGCGACTGAGCGCCATTCCGCTGACGGAAAGCCGCTTGCAGGGCTGCGGGTGGCTGTGACGCGCGCGCCAGAGCAGTCGCGCGAACTGGTCGCGCGGCTCACGGAGTTGGGTGCGACGGTGATTTCGCTGCCGGGGATCGCGTTCGAAGAGCCGCTTGATTCGAAACCGCTCGATGCGGCGATTCAACAGCTCGCGACTTTTGACTGGCTTCTTTTCACGAGTTCGAACGCGGCGCGGTTCTTCGCGCGTCGCTGCCGGGCGCTCGGTTTTGAAATCGCCAGCCTGGTGCGGGGTGAAAAGCCGGTGTTTGTAGCGGCGGTCGGGCCGGCTACATCGGAGGCTGCGGCGGCCGAGGGATTCGTGGTGGGCCACATGGCGGAGGAATTTCGAAGCGCGGAGCTGGCCCGTGAGTTGAACGATCAGCTAAGAGAGCGCCGCGTCTTACTTCCGCGCAGCGATTTGGCGTTACCAGAATTGCCCGACGCATTGCGCGCGGCCGGCGCCGAGGTGACGGAAGTCATCGCCTATCGCAACGTCCCGTCGAGTTCAGTTGCTCCGGAAGCGCTGGAATCGGTGCGGCGCGGCGATGTGGACGTGATCGCGTTTTTCAGTGCGTCGGCGTTTCATCATCTCGCTGAGCGCGTTGGCCACGCAGCGCTGGGCCGCGCCACGATTGCTGCGGTTGGCCCGGTCACAGCCACGGCGATCCGCGAGGCCGGATTGAAGGTTGAGATCGAAGCGCGGCAAGCCACAAGCGCTGCGTTTGTGGCTGTGCTTACGGAATACTTCGCCGCCCACATTTCTAAAGGAGTGCGCACGCCATGAGCTTCCCGGTTCATCGTCCGCGCCGTTTGCGGCGCTCGGAATTGCTGCGCTCGTTTGTTCGCGAGACGCGGCTTTCGACGCAGGGGCTGATCTACCCGATGTTTGTGTGTCCCGGCAAGAATGTGCGCAACGAAGTTGGCTCGATGCCGGGCGTGGCTCAGCAATCCGTGGATCGCGTCGTGGAGGAATGCCGCGAGGTCGAACAGCTTGGCATTCCGGCGGTGATCCTGTTTGGGCTTCCGGAGAAGAAAGATGAGACCGGGTCCGAGGCTGTTTCGCCGGACGGAGTGGTGCAGCGCGCGATCGAGGCGATTCGCAAGGCGCAGCTCAAGCTGCTGGTGCTCACCGACGTTTGCCTGTGCGAATACACCAGCCACGGTCATTGCGGCGTGATCCACGAGGGCGATGTGCAGAACGATGCCACCGTGGAAATCCTCGCAGCGGAAGCGCTCTCGCACGCGCGCGCCGGCGCCGATATCGTTGCGCCCTCGGACATGATGGACGGCCGTGTGGGGGCGATACGCCGCAAACTTGACGAGAACGGTTTTCAGGACGTGGCGATCTTTTCCTACGCGGCGAAATACTGCTCGGGTTTTTACGGACCGTTCCGCGAAGCCGCGGATTCCGCGCCGCAGTTTGGCGACCGCCGCGGCTATCAGATGGACCCTGCCAATGCGCGTGAGGCTTTGCGCGAAGTGGCGCTCGATCTCGAAGAGGGCGCGGACATGGTGATGGTGAAGCCGGCGCTGCCCTATCTCGACGTGATCCGCCAGGTGCGCGACAGGTTTGATGTGCCGGTGGCGGCCTACAACGTCAGCGGCGAATACGCCATGGTGAAAGCCGCGGCGCAAAATGGCTGGATTGACGAGCAGCGCGTGGTGCTTGAGATCATGACGAGCATTCAACGGGCCGGTGCGAGCATCGTGCTCACCTACCACGCCAAGGACCTCGCGCGCTGGCTGAAGTGCTGCTAAGATTTCCCGCCGTTCGATTCCACATGTTACGGAGAGGGTGAAGTGTCGCGCGAGCGTCCACGCTCTGAAGAAATCTTTCGCCGCGGCGAAGCGCGCCTGGTTGGTGGCGTGAATAGCCCTGTGCGCGCATTTCGCGCGGTAGGCGGCGCGCCGCTGATCGTGAGCAAAGGCGACGGCGCGCGCGTGTGGGACGCGGACGGCAATTCCTACCTCGACTATGTTTGCTCCTGGGGCGCGCTGCTGCTGGGACACGCGCACCCGGCGATTGCGGAAGCGGTTGCCGATCAAGCGCGCCTCGGCACGAGCTTTGGAGTCACGACTGAGCTGGAAATCGAACTGGCCGAGCGCATCGCACGCGCTATTCCCAGCATTGAGAAAATTCGCTTTGTCAGCAGCGGCACGGAGGCCACGATGAGTGCGGCGCGGCTGGCTCGCGCGTTTACCGGCCGCGATCTGCTTCTGAAATTTGAAGGTTGCTACCACGGGCATGCGGATAGTTTCCTTTCGCAGGCAGGCTCTGGGCTGGCGACGCTCGGCATCTCGGCGAGCCCCGGCGTGCCGCAGGCCATCGCTGCGCTCACGCTGAGCGTGCCTTACAACGACGTAGAAGCTGTCGAGAAGGCTTTCGCCGCGCATCCCGGGAAGATCGCGGCGATCTTCGTTGAGCCTGTAGCTGCGAACATGGGCGTTGTTCCGCCCGCGCCCGGGTTTCTGGCGGCGTTGCGCGAAATTGCCACGCGGTCAGGCGCTCTACTGATCTTCGATGAGGTGATTACGGGCTTCCGGCTGTGCTATGGAGGCGCGCAGCAGCTTTATAGCGTCACGCCAGACCTGACGATTCTCGGCAAGATCATCGGCGGAGGATTGCCGGGCGCAGCATATGGGGGGCGCCGCGAAATCATGGATCGCGTCGCGCCATTGGGCAACGTCTACCAGGCGGGCACGCTGTCGGGTAACCCACTCGCGATGCGCGCCGGGATCGAAATGCTGCGGCTGTGCGAAGCGCCGGGCTTCTATGCCGCGGTAGGTCAGCGTGCTGCACGTCTTGCCGAAGGGCTGCGCTCCGCCCTCGCAGCACGCGGCATCGCAGGCCAAGTCCAGGCCGTAGGCTCCTTGCTGACGCTATTCTTCGCGCCGCAACCGGTGGCCAACTTCAGCGACGCCAGCCGCAGCGACACGGCGCGTTTCGGCGCTTTCTTCCGCGCTATGCTCGACCCTGGCGTGTTGCTTCCACCATCGCAGTTCGAAGCGCTGTTCGTCTCAGCCGCACATACCGACGCCGACATTGACGCGACCATCGCCGTCGCCCGCGAAAGCCTCGCATGAAAATGACGCACCGGCGGAAACGTCGTCATGGGTGACCACGTCAATGGGCACTTGTGGAAGCAGTTCATGTAGCATAGGCCCGGCGCGAAAGGCCATTACCGGTGACCGCCAAATTCCGAAGTGAGAATAGATCGAGGGGAGATAAGACATGCGATCGAAGCTGCTGATTGCCGCGACTTGCGTTTTCATCATGGCTCTTTGCCCACACGCCATCGCCCAAAGCGATAGCAGAAGCGCGGCGCAGACCCAGACGGAGGCGGCCGCCGATCCGGTGCAAAGTCTCGTCGGGCGGCTGGATCTGGATAAGTACAAGGCCACGGTCAAAGGGCTGACGCAGTTTGGCGACCGGCGTCAGGGAACCGATCGCAATCGCGCGGCGGTTGATTGGATCAAAGCGCAGCTCAAAAGCTACGGCTGCTCGGACATCCAGCGCGTTAAGTACAACTACGAACCGCCCGCGCCGCCGGCTGCGGGAGCGGGCCGCGGGGCAGGCCGAGGAGCAGCGTCGCCGACCGTTGCTCAGAGTGGCGGACGGCCGCGAGGAATTCGCGCCCACACCGGCGTGAACAATGACCCCAACGCGCAGCCCGACCCGAAGCTGCGTGAACTCGATTCGCAGCCGTCCGCGCCGGGCCTTCGCGAAGAGGTCTACTGCACGAAGATCGGAACCGAGCACCCGGACGAGATGTATATCGTCAGCGGCCACATGGACGGCATCGGCTACGGCGAGGCTGCCAACGACGACGGCTCGGGTACGGCGCTCGTGATGGAAGTCGCGCGCGTCATGAGCAGCCCGGACGTGCAGACGGACCGCTCGATTCGTTTTGCTCTCTGGAATAACGAGGAGACGGGACTGAACGGCGCCACCGCTTACGTCGAGCAGCGCAAGGATCTGCAAGGCAAGGAAGACCCGCCGGGATCAGGCAAATATCCGGAGCCGAAATGGCTTGGAATGATTCAGCACGACATGATGATGTTCGATCATGGCATGCCACAAGAGGACGGGACGGTGAGCAAGGAGCAGCGGCCGGAAGCGGACGTCAACATCGAATTTCAAGTGAGCTCGAAGTTCGCCCCGCAGTCGCAGGCCCTCGCCTGGGAGTTTGAGCAAGCCAATGAAAAATACGCGACAGATTATCCGGCAAGCGTCAGCAGCCACATGACCAATACCGATTCGAGGCCCTTTCAGGATCTCGTAGCCGCGATTAGTTTGCGTGAGAACGAGCGCGGCACGCAGATCGGCAATGGTTGGGATCCACAGTGGCATCAGCCGACAGATCTCTTCGTTACATACTCTGATAAGGATTTTCGGCTTGGTTTGAACGCGGCGCAAACCACGCTGGCGGCTGCGGCGACGCTGGCCGGTGCGAAACTGACGAAGTAAAGCCGCTATACCTCGAGGAAATACGGTGGGGTTTGACGATGAAGGCCAGGCGCAAGAAATCTGGTGGCAAGACTCTGGAGCAGGTTTCCGCGCCCATGATGCAAGTACCACAACGCAAGCAGTATGATTTGGCTGATCTTGTGAAGCGCATTACGCGCGGGAATCGGCACAAGGAAGTCGATTTCGGCCGTCCGGTTGGCAAAGAAGCGCTATAGATGACGGGAACAGCATACTCGAGAGTGGCGAAGCCGGTTAGGTCGCGTTGCATCGAGGCGCAAGGTTGCGCTGCGATGAACTGTTCGAGGCTCGCGGCCTTCGCCGCGTTACTCGTGCTTGGTGCCGCGTTGCTCATTGTGTTCCGTCACGCTAGCATCGCGCGTGCCTCCGTCTCTCAGGCGCAGAGCGAAGCGCTGGACTTTCTTCTCGTCGGTGGCCAGGTTGTTGATGGCACGGGGAGCGAGGCGAGGCAGGCGGACATTGGCATTCGCGGCGAGCGCATCGCGTTTGTGGGAGACGCTGCAGCGGCGCATCTTCAGTCGAAGCAAACCTTCTCGGTGGCGGGACTGATCGTCGCGCCCGGATTTATTGATCCGCACACGCACGCCGACGGCTATCTCGGCAGTCCCACGCGGCGCAACAACCTCAACTACATCATGCAAGGCGTGACGACGGTGGTGAGCGGCAACGACGGCGAGGGACCGATTGCCATCAGCGCCACGCTCGATAAATGGCAGCAGCAGGGAATTGGCACGAATGTCGCGCTGCTGACCGGGCACGGCACCGTGCGCCAGCAGGTGATGGGCATGGTGGACGCGGACCCTACGCCGGCGCAGCTCGAGCAGATGCGCAGCTACGTGCGCAAGGCGATGGAGGAAGGCGCGTTTGGCATGTCCACCGGGCTCTTCTATGTGCCGGGGAGCTTTGCGAAGACCGAAGAGGTAATCGAGCTTTCGAAAGTGGTTGCTGAGTTCGGCGGCTATTACGACACGCACATGCGCGATGAAGATTCGTACTCGATTGGCCTGCTCGGCTCGATTGATGAAACGCTGCGGATCGGCCGCGAAGCGAAGCTGCCGGTGCACATCTCGCACATCAAGGCGCTGGGTCCGGCAGTGTGGGGCAAGAGCGTAGACGTGATCGCGCGAATCAATGCGGCGCGCGCGGCGGGGCAGGACGTGACCGCGAGCGAATATCCGTACACGGGATCGGGCACGAGCTTGCCGGCATCGTTGCTGCCGCCGTGGGCGCAGGAAGGGACGCGAGAGCAAGTGCCCGCGCGGCTTGCCGATCCTGCGCAACGCGAGCGGCTGTTGGCGGAGATCAAGAACAACCTGGAACGCCGCGGCGGAGCGGAGACGCTGCTCTTCACTTCGGAGCGCCTGCGAGAATTCTATGCGAAGACGCTTGCGCAAGTTGCGGCGGCACGCAAGACGGCGCCGGTCGAGACGGCTTTGACCATTCTACAGACCGCAGCGCGCGACAACACTTGGAACGAACTCGGCCTGATTTCGTTCAACATGAGCGATGCCGATGTCGAGCGCTTCATGACGCAGCCGTGGGTCATGACGGACTCGGACGGCTCGCCGGGCCACCCGCGGCTTTACGGCACGTTTCCGCGAAAGTTGCGCGTGTACGTGTACCAGAAGAGGCTGATCACGCTGCCTTTCATGGTGCACGTGAGCAGCGAGCTGCCAGCGGAAATGCTCGGGTTGCATGATCGCGGCGTGCTACGCGAAGGCAATATCGCGGATGTGATCGCGTTCGATCCGGCCACGGTTGCGGATAAGGCGACCTATGAACATGCTGAGTTGCTGGCGACCGGCATGAAATACGTATTCATCAACGGCACGCTGGCCGTAAAGGCCGGGGAGTACACGGGTGCGTTGGCTGGACGCGCGCTAAGGCACAAAGAGTCCCTAGGAATACCGCAATAGTTACCTCATTCATCGAGACGAATCGCCTTTGCGTCGCGTTGGGTCTATGATGGCACGCACCGTTTGACGAAGTTAGTGCTGTCTTGAGAGGGAACTGCGAGCTCTCCATGGAAACTCTTCCACGCCCTGGAGCTGATCTGCGGCCGCTCGGATTGGGCGAGTTGCTCGACCGTACATTCACGTTGTATCGCAATCATTTCTGGCTTTTCTGCGGAATCATGGTGGTGCCGGAGGGGGTGAGCGTTCTCATCAGCGTGCTCTGGGCGCTCTCGCCGGGCGCGCGCGCATTTCAGAGAGCTACGGCGAACCCGCCCTCCGATCCGCGCGTCCTTTTCTCCGCGATGGCATCGGGATTCGGTTCTGCGTTCGTGATCTCCATCGTTCACCTGTTAATTTACATTGTTGCGATTGGAGCCGTGACGTATGCGGTGGCCGATCTATATCTGCAGCGCTCCCCTTCCATTCAGGTTGCGTATCGCCAGGCGGCGCGCCGCACCGGATCGGTGATTGGGCTTTGTTTTCTGCTGGGGATGATTGCGATGGTTCTGTATCTCGCGGCCGCGTTGGCCGGAGCAATGGGCGGCGCGGTCCTGGTTGGAGTGGGCGGTGCCGTAGCGGGGAGCGCTCTGGGACGGGTGCTCGGACCCATCCTCATCGTTACCACCGTGATCGCGGCGTTAATTGCTGGAATGGCGTTGGTGGCTTGGGTGCTGATGCGCTTCGCAGTCTCTATGCAGATCGTGCTGCTTGAAGGGCTGGGAGTTTTCGATGCGCTCAGCCGCAGCGGTTCGCTGACGGCAGGGAATCGCTGGCGCATCTTCGTAGCGGTCGTCATTATGGTGCTGATCGTCGGAGCGCTTGGTGCGGTGCTGACGATGCCCTTGGCGGTCATAACCATGATGGACGCCCTCAAGTCTCATGTCGTGCCAACTTGGTTGCAGGTCGCCAGCTCAATTGCAGGCGGACTAAACGGCGTGATTACTGGCCCCCTGCTCGCGATCACGATGGCGCTGATCTATTACGACCTGCGCATCCGCAAAGAGGGCTTTGACATCGAGGCGGCGCTGATGGCCGTTGCGGCGGAGCCCCCCATCGCTGGGGCAGGCTCTGCGCCCGTCGCGCCGTGATGCGATTGTTCCAGATGTTTCCGCAGCGAATTCGAGTCCGGGCTACCGCGCCGTTGTGTTACAGAAGCGCGCTGCTTTGCGCCGCAACATTGCTATCCGCGCTCTGCTGCCAAAGAGCAATCGCGCAAGCAATGGGCGACGCGAATGATAAGGCCGCGAAGGCCGCGGCTGCGAGCGCCCGGTCATCCGCGCCGCTCTCTCTTCAGCAATATGAGGCCGAGCTCGACCGCGCCTCCGTCGCGGTCCGCGAAGCGTCCGAGGCTCTGCAAGGTGATAGCGGTAATCAAGGCGCAACCGCGCCAAGCGTCACGCTTCCCGGCGCATGGATTGTCGAGGCGGATGGCCAGCGCTACGAGGTTCCCACCGACTGGCTCAACACCGCGCTCATCGTGTCGGAAAAGGACGCCAACGTGCGGCGCCAGCGGCTTGCGGACGCTGGCGCGCGGCTGGCGCTGCTGCGCGCCGAGGCTGGCAAGCTCGGAACGGGGCAGCACGTGGCGAGCGGCGCCTCCGCGCGGGCACATCTCGACGAAATCCTGCGCCGCCGCGAATTCCGCCGCATTGACCAACAGAAAAATTGGATCGCCGAACTTTGGGAGCGCATTCTTGAATGGCTCTTGCGATTGCTCGCCCGGATTTTCGGCAGCGCCGAGCGCTCCGGCGCGGTGAAGAACATCATTCTTTACGGCGCGATTTGCGTGGCATTTGTGTTGCTTGCCTGGACAGTGGTGCGCGCGCTGCGCACGTTGGCGCGAAGCGAAGCGGCCTTGCGCCTCACTGGCGCACCGCCTGCCGGAAAGACCTGGAACCAGTGGGCACGCGAGGCCCTTGCGGCGGCGGGGCACGGCGATTATCGGGCGGCCATTCATGCGGCCTATTGGGCTGGCGTGTACCGGTTGGCTGATCTCGGCGTGTGGCAGCTTGACCGTTCGCTCACGCCGCGCGAATACCTGAGTCTGCTCCGCCAGCCTTCCCGCGTGCAGGCCATGCAGGCTGCAGCCGTAACGCTACCCGACCCCGAAACACGCGCGCGCCGGGCGGATGCGCTGGGAGCGTTGACACGTACGCTCGAAGCCGTGTGGTACGCCGAAGAGCCAGCAACGCAGGAGGATTTTCGCGCCGCAGTGGAACAATTGGAGAATCTCGGATGCCGGTTCCCCTCGAACCCGCGGACCGCAAACTCGTAGTTGCGGCGCTCCTGCTGCTGGTGCTCCTGATTGCCGCGTCGGCGATCATTGAGCCGCCTGAAGCCGCGCCCGGCCCAGACGCCTCGAGCTATTCCGCCGCGGAAAATGGCGCGAAAGCGGCGTATCTGCTACTCAGCGAGATGGGCTACCACATAGAGCGTTCGCAGGTGCCGCTCACGGAACTGCCGCAGAATCCGCAAGGCGCGGTTCTGGTACTGGCCGAGCCGGACAATTCAACGCTCGGCCAGGAAGATCGCGACAGCCTCGAAAGTTTCATTCGAAAGGGTGGGCGCGTGCTTGCGACGGGGGCGTCCGCGGCGCGCGATCTTCCCATCGAACGTAAGTTTGTGCCGAATGCGCATGATCTTACGCCGGCAGGTACGGCGCAGGTGAAGCCGCTGGCGGCGATCACGCAAACTTATCCAGCGATCGGGGTGGGTCCCATTACGCGCGGCGTGCCGCAGATCACCATGGCCGCCCCGGTGCGGTGGGTAAATTCGCGGGAGCTGGCGCTGCCGCTCTACGGCAAAGACGGAAGAGATGTGGTTGTCGAGCTCCCGCTCGGCAAGGGACAGGTGATCTGGTGGGCCGGCCCGACGCCGCTACAGAATTCCGGCATCGCGCGCACCGGCAATCTTGGCCTGCTCTTGAATTCGCTCGGGGCTTCCACGAATCCACGGATTCTCTGGGACGAGTATTATCACGGCGAACACCAATCACTCGCGGGGTATCTTGCTGGTACGCCCATCGTGTGGGCATTGGCGCAGGCGGGATTTATTTACGTGCTGATGCTGATAGGATACGGTCGCCGGACGGGACCCAGGCGCAAAGCGTTGGTGGAATCGCGGCTTTCGCCGCTGGAATTTGTGGAAACGCTGGGTGCGCTCTATCACCGCGCGCACGCCGCTTCGGGCGCCGTCGAAACGGAATGGCAGCGCTTCCGCTATCTCGTTTCGCGGAAGCTGGGGCTGCCTACGTCGGCGCCGGTGCGGCAGATTTACGACGCCGCGCGTGAGCGCCTGGGCTGGCGCGAACCGGGTCTCTACGACGCGCTGCAGCGAGCGGAGCGGGCGGCAGCCGATACGTCATTGAGCGACGACGACGCTTTGCAGGTGGTGGATTCGCTCGAGCATTACACTGGCCTCCTGCAGCTTGCTCGCGGGGCCTCCCAGGAGAAAACTTCATGGCAGAGCAGGTAGCACGCCTCGCAAGCCACGTTCGGGGCGAGATGGGACGCGTGATCGTAGGACAGTCGGAGCCCGTGGATCAGCTTCTGCTCGTGCTGCTGTGCGGAGGGCATGCACTGATCGAAGGCGTGCCGGGACTCGCAAAGACGCTCGCCGTCAAGACTCTGGCGCGGATCGGACGCCTGGATTTTCACCGCGTGCAATGCACTCCCGATCTGATGCCGGCGGACGTGCTAGGCACGAACGTGTACAACCTGCAGACCGGGACGTTTGCGTTGCACCGCGGGCCGATCTTTACGGACCTCTTGCTCGTGGACGAGATCAACCGCACGCCTCCACGCACGCAGTCGGCGCTGCTGGAAGCAATGGAAGAGCGGCAGGCCACAATTGACGGCAAGACGCACCCGCTCTCGAATTTCTTCACCGTGTTTGCGACGCAGAACCCCATCGAGTTCGAAGGCACCTATCCGCTGCCGGAAGCGCAGCTCGACCGGTTTTTGGTGAAAATTCGCGTTGTGTATCCCAGCGCCGACGAGGAAGCCACGATCCTGCAGCATCATCAGGAGGGTTTCAATGCGCACGATCTCGATCGCATGGCGTTCGCACCTCTGCCGGAAGCGTGGCTCGTAGGGGCGCGCGCGGAAGTTGCAGCGGTGCGCGTCGAACCAGCCCTGCTGCGTTACGTCACCTCCGTCGTTCGGCGTTCCCGCGAATGGCCCGCGCTGAGCCTGGGCGCAAGCCCCCGCGCGGCGGTAAACCTACTTAGCGCCGCGAAAGCGACGGCGGCGCTCGATGACCGCGATTATCTGATTCCGGACGATGTGAAGTCAGTGGCGCCTTCGGTGCTGCGCCACCGCTTCCTGCTGAAGCCAGAGGCCGATCTGGAAGGAGTTTCGGCGGACCAGATCGTTACGGAGTTGCTCGCGTCCGTCGAAGTGCCCAAGTAAGCGCACTCCACGGAGCTATTTTCCCCAATGACGAATCCATGAGCGCTGCCGCCAGACCTCGCCTTGCCGCTCTCGGGCAACTCGTGCCCGCGGCGCGTCTCGCGCAAGCCGAAACCGGACGTGGCTGGAGCGCCGGATTCGGGCCGCGCTTTTACCTGCTACTCCTGCTCGGATTTGTTTGGCTTGCGCCCGCGTGGTGGCAGCCTCGCTTTATCTACGCGATGTTCGCATGGGACGCGCTGGCTGCCGCGTTGTGGCTCTGGGATTTGCTGCGCTTGCCACGCGCATCGCAGCTTGCCGTCTCGCGGAATTGGACGGGGCCTGCCGCCTTCGGCACAGTAAGCCTGATCTCGCTGGCCGTGGAAAATCATGGCGCCGTTGGCATATATGCGCGGCTCGTGGATGACGTGCCTGCTACATTGCGCAAGACGCCGCCCGATGTGGAGGTTCGTGCGAGTACGGGGCTGAGCGGTCACGCCGAGTATCCGATCCGCCCGGCCGAACGCGGAGATGCGCATTTTGGGCGCGTCTATCTGCACTATCAGAGTGTGTTTCGAATCGCCGAGCGCTGGGCGACCGCCGAGCTTTCGCAGACGGTGCGCGTCTACCCAAATTTCGAAGAGTCGCGCCGCGCCATGCTTTATTTGATTCGCAGCCGGCAGGTGCAGCTCGAGAAGCGCCTGAAGCGGCACCGCGGATTCGGGCGCGAATTCGAAAGCCTGCGCGAGTTCCGCGAGGGGGACGAGTACCGCGATATCTGCTGGACGGCGACAGCGCGGCGAGCGCACCTGGTGACGAAGGTCCATCAGGTGGAGCGCAGCCAGACAGTGTGGATCGTCCTCGATACCGGCCGCCTGCTTCGCGCGCGTGTGGCCGGACCGAGCAAGCTCGATTACGCAGTAAACGCGGCGCTGAGCCTTGCGCAAGTCGCTCTCTACTCAGGCGACAACGTGGGGCTGATCGCCTACGGGCGGCGTATCCAACAGCATGTGTCTGCCGGGCGTGGCTCGGCGCACCTGCGCGCGCTGATCGAGCGCCTCGCCATGGTCCACACCGAACCGTTTGAGGCCAATCATCTGCGAGCCGCTTCGCATTTGCTCGCGGAGCAGACCCGGCGTAGCCTGGTCGTTTGGCTGACGGACCTCGCGGAAACGCCTGCAACGCCGGAGGTGATCGAAGGCGCGACGCAGATGTCCGGACGGCACCTGGTCCTGTTCGGAGTGATCGGCCAGCCTGAGTTGGCGGAACTTGGACGGAAAAAGCCAGAAGATGTCGAGCAGATGTACGAGCACGCGGCGGCTCTGGAAATGATCCATCGGCGAGAACTGCTGCTGCGCCGGATGCGGCAGCACGGAATTTTAGCGCTGGAGTTGGCCCCCAGCGGGCTCAGCACCTCGCTGGTGAACCATTACCTCGAAACGAAGGAGCGCGGGTTGCTGTAGGTATGCGTTCTCAACGCGGGGAGGAATCAGGACGCTCGACATCATGCTCGTCGCGGCCCGCGCGAAAGAGATAGAGCAGCAGCATCGTAAAGAGCGAAACAGCGAAGACATATTTCACCATGGGCGGAATATGTGTTGGCGAAAGAAAGCCTTCAATCGTTCCCGCCACGAGCAGCAAGGGAATCACCCCCAGGACCAAGCGCACGCTTTCGCCGCCAGCCGCGGCCAGCGATTCACGCCGCGACAGCAGGCCAGGGAACAGTAGCCCGCGCGCCAGAACGAACCCCGCCCCGCCAGCAATGAAAATGGCCGGCAGCTCCAGCACGCCGTGCGGCGCCACAAAACTCCAGAGCGGCCCGGACATGCCGCCTTCGTAACACGCCACGCCGACCACGCCAATCATCAGTCCGTTGAGCAGCAGCATATAGACCGTGCCAATTCCAGCCAGGATGCCAAAGGCGTACGTCGCGAAGGCAACCGAGAGGTTGTTGGTCATGATGGCGCTCGACGCCAGCGGCTGTACGGTGAGCACGGATTCGGTCCACATCTTGTGCTGCTGGATACTCTCCATCATTGTGGGTCCGAGTAAGTAACGCTCAAAGGTTGGGTCGTGGAAGCACAGCAACGTGCCCATCAGCGCCGCCATCACGAACAAAATGGACGCCGCGAAGGTGTAAGGAAACGTTTCGCGGAAGATGCGGGGAAAGGTGCTGCAATAATACGTGACGATGCCCCAGCCGGAATGTCCGCGTCCGGCGTAGAGCAAATTGTGGGCGCGCGCGAGAAGCTGGTTGAGCGAGCGCGCCAGGCTTTCCTCGAGTGTATCTTCGCGCACCGCCGCAAGATCGGAGGCTGCTTGACGGTATAATAAACCGAGCTCCTGTAATTCCTTGTGAGACAGTGCGCGGACCCCGCTGCGGCCCGCGCGCTCAACCAGCTCCGTGAGCCGCGTCCAGTGGAGCCGCCGTTTATTGAGCCATCGTGCGGAGGGCATCGGTGTCGTCGGACCAGTGGCCCGGTTCCTGGGGCGATAAGCTTACCATCGAAACGCCGGAACAGACGGCGCTGGATTTTCCGCTTGCCGGGGTCGGCAGCCGGTGCCTCGCCTTCGTTCTGGATAGCCTGATTCAAATCGTCATCGGACTGGTCCTGCTCGTCATCGGATCGCTCCTGATCGGCGCGGCGCCTTCGATCATCGCCAGCCTGGGGACGTGGATCGAGGCGGTGCTGGTTTTCGCGGCCTTCGCCATTTATTACGCGTACTTCGCGCTTTTCGAAGCGCTGTGGAACGGTCAAACTCCCGGCAAGCGCTGGATTCATATTCGCGTGATCCATGACTCGGGGCGGCCGATCAGCGTACCACAGGCTCTGGCGCGCAACCTGCTTCGCATCGTGGACCAATTGCCGGGAATGTATGGTGTTGGGCTGATCACTGCGCTGATCAGCAAGGAAAACCGCCGCGTCGGCGACTATGTGGCCGGCACGATCGTGGTGCACGAGCGGCCGCTCGAAGGGCCTAACGCGAGTTGGGTTGCGACGGCTGGTGTGTCCGGTGACCACGTCCCCACGGGATTGCTGGGAACAGTCCGTTTGACCCGCGAAGAGATCCTGCTGATCGAAGCTTTCCTCCAGCGGAGGGATTCGCTGGACTACTTGGTGCGAGGGCGTATGGCGCACCAGGTCGCTGAGCGGTTCGTTGCGCGGCTGCATTTGACGCCCGAGCAGCGCAGCGCGGCAGGGTGCGGCGCGGACGAAACGCTGCTGGAGACGCTGGCGCAAGAAGCGCGGCGTTCGCATTCAGGGTAAACAGGGAACCCAAATTGCTTGCTTCGCTCGGGCTGACAATGGCGAGGCTTTTTCCCAAAAACTGAAGAAGGTACGAGCCACACCGCCCGGTAGAATGGGCGGCCTGGGACAGGAGCCTATCCGGGTTGCGGGCCCTGGCGAAGCGCGGCTAGCTCGCGCGATAACTGATTCAGTTTGGCGAGGAGCTCACGATGCCGGGATTCTTCCGGCGCAGGGCTCTTTCCGACGAACGAGATCGTACCGCCGGGCTCGAGCATCGCTCTTTCCACTTCTTTGAGGCTTCCGAATCCTTGCCGGTGTGCCGCGGCTTCGAGTTCCTCTTTCGTGATCAGGTCCTTCTTGAGCATTCCGGTGACGACCTTGCCTTTATTAATCAACACATCCGGATTGCCTTCGAGGAGCGCGTCCATCTTTCGACGCGAATAGAGGAAGCGGACAAAAACATAGTTGATCAGCAGGAGAGTCGAGGCGCCGATCAGTCCTCCCGTGACGGAATTGTCGTCGCCGATGATCGCGTTCTGCACGGTATTGGAGATGGTCAGCAGCACGATCAGGTCGAAAGGATTCAACTGGGCAAGCTCGCGCTTGCCGGCGAGGCGGAATCCCACCACGATGAAGGAATAGACCACGATAGGCCGCAGAATTTTCTCGAAGATCGGTAGCCCCAGGTGAAACATGTTGGTCAGAATCACGGAATGCATGCGCGCTCTCCTTGCGTGCGGCGAATGGCCGGCAACGATGCCAAGCGAAGTTATCACGCGAGCGCTGGGCAAGAAAGCACCGCTAAGAAGCAATTGGCTCAGCGCGCGGACCGAGCTTCGGGCTTGACGCCATAGAGGGTCTTCGGTAAAGTCATTTACGGAATGAATCTCCGTACGCATCGCCATCCTCGCAATCACCACCCGACGCGGTGTGCGCGGAGTCCTGAGTAGCCAGCATCCAATCAGCACTCATCGCCCGCCGCCCACAATTTTTGGGGCTGGCGGGTTTTTTATTTGGAGCAACCATGCGACTCGATTTTCAGAAAATGGGCGGCTTGATTCCTGCGGTGGTGCAGGACGCGGCGACCGGCGAAGTGCTCATGGTCGGTTTTATGAACGAAGAGGCGCTGCGAGAGACGCTCGCTACGGGCAACGCGACATTCTTCAGCCGCTCACGCAACAAGCTGTGGCGCAAGGGCGAGACGAGCGGAGCCACCCTAAAGCTGCGGCAGGCGCTGGTGGATTGCGATGCGGATACAGTGCTGATTCGCGTGGAGGCTGCAGGGCCCGGCGTATGCCATGAAGGGTATCGAAGCTGTTTCTTCCGCGAGCTCGAAGCCGACGGTTCCGCGAAGGCAATCGCTGAAAGAGTTTTTGATCCTGACGCCGTTTATGGAAGAGGGCGCTAGCCATGCCGGAGCTTCGCCTGGGATTGCCGAAGGGCAGCTTGCAGGATGCGACGCTGCAATTATTTGCGCGCGCGGGCTGGCGCATCACCGTGAACCCGAGCAGTTATTATCCGGCGGTGGATGACCCGGAGATATCGTGCTTGCTGGTGCGGGCGCAAGAGATGGCGCGTTACGTTGAAACCGGAGCGCTCGACGCAGGAATCACGGGACATGACTGGATTCAAGAGACGCGCGCGGACGTGGTGGAGATATGTGAGTTGGTTTACGCCAAGCAGAGCCTTGCTCCGGTGCGCTGGGTGCTCGCAGTGCCGGAGGAGTCGCCGATTCGCGGGCCGCGTGATCTGGAGGGCAAAGTGATTGCGACAGAGGTTGTACAACTCACCCAGAACTATCTGCGGAAACACGGCGTGACGGCGCGCGTCGAGTTTTCCTGGGGGGCGACCGAGATCAAGGTGCCGCAGCTTGCCGACGCGATCGTGGAAGTCACCGAGACGGGCAGTTCGCTGCGGGCGCACCGGCTTCGCATTGTGGACACCGTGATCGAGTCTTCGACGCGTTTTATCTCCAGTCGCGCGGCGGCGGCCGATTCGTGGCGACGGGAAAAGATAGATAACATCGCGCTGCTCCTGCAGGGCGCCATCGCGGCGTACAACCGCGTCGGGCTGATGCTCAACGTGCGACGCGAGAATCTGTCGAAGGTGCTGGCGACTTTGCCGGCGCTAAAGAATCCGACCATTTCCAATCTTACCGATCCAGACTGGGTTGCGGTGAACACGATCGTGGAGGAATCCATCGTGCGGCAGATTATTCCGAAGCTGAAGGCGGCGGAAGCGCAGGGGATTGTGGAATATCCGTTGAACAAGATCGTGTTATGAGCGTGAGCCTTTCATGAAAAAGACCGTACCGATCCTGCTGCTCAATCGCGCGAATGTGGAACGCTTCTTTGCGGCGCGGCGGCAAGGCAGCACCCGCGCAATGCGCGATGCGTCGCGGATCGTCGCGGATGTGCGCAAGCGCGGCGATGAGGCAGTGGTTGCTTGGACGCGGAAATTCGATCGCGTAACACTGCGGCCTGCGCAGTTCTGGGTTTCGGAGGCGGAGCGGCGAGCTGCGCGGCGAAGTGTAGAGCCATCGTTGTGGCGCGCGATCGAGCATGCCGCGAGAAACATTCGGCGCGTCGCTGAGCAGCAGAAGCCGCGAGAGTGGAGCGTACAGGTCGAGCGGGGCGTGCGAGTGGCGCAGCGCGTGACGCCGATCCAGACGATAGGCTGCTACATTCCCGGCGGCCGAGCGTCGCTTGTCTCCACGCTGCTGATGACGGCGGTGACGGCGCGCGTGGCGGGAGTTCGGCGCATTATCGTGGCGTGTCCGAAGCCGAACACGGCAATGCTGGCCGCGGCAGAGATGCTGGGCGTCACGGAGATTTTGCGCATCGGCGGTGCGCAGGCCATTGCCGCAATGGCGTACAGGACAGCCACGGTGCCGCAAGTGGATAAGATTTTCGGTCCCGGCAATCGCTGGGTGGACGCAGCAAAACGCATTGTCAGCTCCGATTGCGCGGTGGACTTGCTCGCGGGACCTACAGAAGTGTTGGTACTGGCCGAGCGCGGCAATCAGGATTGGATTGCCGCCGATTTGATTGCGCAAGGGGAGCACGATCCGGACGCGGTAGCGGTGTTGGTGACGTCGTCGGAAGGGTTGGCGCGCGCGGTGGCAGAGGCGATTGAGACGCAGCTTGGCGAACTGCCAGCGTCGAATCCTGCGCAGCGCTCCTTGAGAAAGTCTGGAACTATCTTTGTAACGCCGAATCGAACGGCGGCGTTTGAGTTTGCCAACCGCTTTGCGCCCGAACACCTGAGCTTGCCGGACCGCACGGCTGTGCCGAAGGAAATTCAGGCGGCAGGCAGCGTTTTTGTGGGGCCCTACGCTGCGCAGCCCATCGGAGACTATGCCAGCGGAACGAATCACGTCCTGCCGACCAGCGGTTGGGCGCGGGCGCGTGGCGGGCTTTCGGCGTGGGACTTTGTGAAGTGCACCACGGTGCAGCAGATCACGCGTGAGGGCTTGCGCCGCTTGGCGCCGGTGGTGCGCGCGCTGGCAGACGCGGAAGGTCTCTTGGCGCATGGACGCGCCGTGACGCGGCGGGAGAAAGAAGGTGCGAAGATGCGCCTCGGCGCCGGGACGCATCCGAAGCGAGTTGGGCTCCGCCGAACTGGCCGGAACGTGGGGAAACGGGAGCGACTGTGAAATTTCGCGTGCCTATACCAACGGCGATTCGCAATCTGCGCAAGTACTACGCGCCGCAAGAGGGCCGTGGCGGCAAATTGCGTCTCGATTTCAACGAGCACACGGTGGGATGTTCGGCGGCGGTGCTGCGCGCCATCCGTAAACTGGACGGCGAGCAGATTGCGATGTATCCGGAATATGAGTCGGTGACGTCGCGGCTGGCCCGGTCGTTTGGCGTGCGCGCAAACGAGATTCAACTCAATAACGGGGCGGATGGAGCGATCCGGCAGATCATTGACACGTTCGTTGAGCCGGGGAATACGGTCTTGACCGTCGAGCCGACGTTTCCGATGTACCGGTTCTTTGGGGAGATTGGCGGCGCGCGCATCGAATCGCTCCGGTATGACGCTGGCATGACTTTTCCGCTGGCCGGTGTGCTGCGCGCCCTAAGAAAATCGCCGCGCGTATTCTTTCTGGCGAACCCAAACAATCCTACCGGAACGTTACTGGACCGGGCGGCGATCGTCCGGATGATCGGGGCGGCACCGCGGACCCTTTTCGTGGTGGACGAGGCCTACTACGAATTCTCGGGCGTCACCATTGCGCCGTGGATTCGGCGATACGCGAATCTCGCCATTGTACGCACTTTCTCAAAGGCCGCGGCGCTGGCAGCCTTGCGCCTGGGGGTGATTTTGGCGAATCCCGAAATTATCGGCTGGCTGGCGCGGACGCGCGAGCCTTTCGAGGTGAACGTGGCCGCCCTCGTTGCAGCCGAAGCCGTGGCGAAAGATCAGCGGTCCGTAAAGGCATACACTGCCGAGGTGCGCGAGAATCGTCGAATGCTAGCGAGCGCGCTCGATTCTCTGGGCGTGAGAAGCGTTCCGAGCGCCGCCAACTTTGTTCTTGCCGATCTCGGAGACCAAGGGCCGGCCATCGTGAAGGCGATGCGCCGAAAAGGTATTCTGCTGCGGAGCTTTGCCGCGAGTTTTGGCTCGTGCGGGTACGTGCGCATCACAGTAGGCACACGCGCGCAGACGCAACGGGTGATCCGCGAGCTGAAGGCCCTGTTGTGAAGAGCAAGGTCGAGGTGCTGATCTTTGATGTAGATGGCGTGCTGGTGGATGTGCGTGGGTCGTTTCACCGGAGCACCTTACAAACCGTGCACCATTTCACCGGCAAGCGCGTCAGCGCCGCGGAGATCCAGGTATGGAAGTCCAAGGGCGGATATAACGACGACTGGCGGCTGGCGACGGATTGGATTGCGTCGCTCGGCGGAACGACGCCGTACGAAGAGGTGAAGAGCCAGTTTATGAAATTCTATTGGGGAGAGCGGAACGACGGCAACGTGATCCGCGAACGATGGCTCGCGCCTCTGGTGCAGCTTCGCCGGTGGAAGAAGCGTACGGAATTGGCGCTGTTCACGGGGAGAACGCGCCGCGAGCTGGATTTTACGCTCGAGCGAAATCATGTTCGCGAATTCTTCAGCCGCGTGGTCACGATGGACGACATTACGAACTTGAAACCGCATCCTGACGGTCTGTTGCGCATTTTGGCCGGCCGCGATCCGGGCGTGGCGCTCTATCTGGGCGACAACGTGGACGATGCCCTGGCCGCGCAACGCGCCGGGGTTCCGTTCCTGGGCGTGCTGCCGCGCATCAGCCACGCACGCAAGACGCGCGGCGCGGCGCTGCTCGATCTGGGCGCTCTGGCCATCCTCCACAGCGCCACGGAGGTGGACAAGTGGCTGTGAAGAAGCCCGGGCGCGGCAGACGCGCAAGTGTGCGGCGCACAACGCGCGAAACGGATATTCGGCTCGCGCTCAATCTCGATGGCCGCGGCCGAGCCGAGATCGCGACTGGGATTCGCTTTCTGGATCACATGCTCGACCTTGTGGCTCGCCACGGGGCGCTCGACCTGGCGGTTACCGCCCGCGGGGATCTCGATGTGGACCAGCATCACACCGTGGAAGACCTGGGTATCACGCTGGGGGAAGCCGTGAACCAAGCCGTTGGCAACAAGCGCGGCATTCTTCGCGCGGGCTTTTTTGTGATGCCCATGGACGAAACCCTGGCGCTTGCCGCGGTGGACCTGAGCGGCCGCCCGCTGTGCCGGTGCGATTTCGCGATTTCGGCCGCACGCGTGGGTGATTTTCAAACCGAGTTGCTCGAGGACTTCTTTCAAGGGTTTGCGCAGGCCGCGCGTGCGAATTTGCACTTGAAGCTGCTTGCCGGGCGCTCATCGCACCACCAGGTGGAGGCGCTGTTCAAAGCGTTCGCGCGGGCCTTGCGCTTCGCGGCCACGCGTGATCGCCAAATGGCGCGCCTGCTGCCGAGCACGAAGGGGTTGCTGTGAACGCTCCGAAGCTGGCCCTGGTGGAGTACAACGCCGGGAATCTGGCGTCGGTCGAGCGCGCCTTCGCGCGCTTGGGCGCTCAGACCTACCGCGCAGCGCGCCCCGCCGATATCGCCGCAGCCGATGCGCTCGTGCTGCCCGGCGTTGGCCACTTTGGCGCGCTTCTGAATGCGTTGCGCAAGGCGAATCTCGATGGCGCCTTGCAGGAGGCCATCGCTGCCGGGAAGCCATTCCTCGGTATTTGCGTTGGTTTGCAGATGCTCTTTGCTTCGAGCGACGAGGCTGCCGACATTCCCGGGCTAGGCATCTTCCCAGAAAATGTTTCGGAGCTGGAACGCTCCGTGAAGGTACCGCATATGGGCTGGAACCAGCTTCGGCGTGTGCGCGGGACCCGGCTTCTGGCTGGAATAACGGACGACGCCTATTTCTACTTCGCGCATTCCTATGCGGCGCTCGGCGCGGGTAATGCAACGGTTGCCTTCTGTGATCACGGCGCTCCGCTTGTGGCTGTGGTTGAGCGGGGAACGATCTTCGGCGTCCAATTCCATCCGGAAAAATCGGGCGAGAGCGGTGCTGCCGTCTTGAGCAATTTCCTGAGCATCGCCAGCGGCCGGCCGGCGGCCGAGGCAGCTTGATGGGCTTGGCGTGCCGCTTGATTCCATGCCTTGATACCGATGGCGAACGGGTTGTGAAGGGCGTGCGATTTCAGAATCTGCGTGATGCCGGCGACCCAGCCGAGCTTGCCGCCCGCTACGACCACGAAGGCGCCGACGAACTGGTTGTGCTGGATATCGCGGCTTCGAGGGACCACCGGCCTACCTTTCTTTCTACAATTGAACGCGTGGCGGAGCAGCTCGCGATCCCGCTCACGGCAGGCGGGGGCGTGAAAACCGTGGTAGAAGCTCGCGCAATCCTGCGAGCTGGCGCCGACAAAGTAACCGTGAATACCGCTGCTCTCACCCGGCCCACCTTGCTGAGCGAAATCGCAGCCGAATTTGGCGCACAAGCGGTGGTCCTGGCGATTGACGCAAAGCGTTGTGGCGATCACTGGGAGGCCTTTGTTCGCGGCGGGCGGGAGACGAGCGGGCGAGATGCGCTCGAATGGGCTGCCGAAGGCGCGGAAAGCGGCGCGGGCGAAATTTTGCTGACCTCCATGGACCGCGATGGTACGCGGAGCGGGTTCGATTGCGCGCTTACGTCCGCAGTAGCGTCCCGCGTTCGAGTGCCTGTGATCGCCTCGGGAGGCGCCGACAAGCCCGCGGATTTTCTGCAAGTGTTCCGCGAAGGCCACGCCGATGCGGCACTGGCAGCCTCTATTTTTCACGAGGATGTGCAGCGTCTCGGCGAGCTGAAGGAGTTCCTCTCTGAACAAGGCGTAGTCGTGAGGCGAAGCCGGTGATTATCCCGTGTATTGATCTGCAGGGCGGCCTGGCGGTGCAGTTGGTCCGAGGGCGCAAGCGAAAGCTCGCGATCCGCGATGTGTACGGGCTGCTTGATCGCTTTCGTGGGTATCCGCTGCTCCACATAATTGATCTGGACGCGGTTATGCGGCGAGGCGGTAACGGCCGCCTGGTGCGGGAGCTTTGCCGGCGCGCAAAAAAGCAGGGCATGAAGGTTCGCGTGGGCGGCGGAATTCGCAGCGTGGCGCGTGCCGAACGGATCGTGGCGTGGGGCGCGGACCAGGTGATCGTTGGCAGCGCGGCGTTTCGGCGCGGGAAGCTAAACCGCGCGTTTTTGGGCAGGCTCTCGGCGCGTATTGGCCGCCGCCGTACCGTGCTGGCGCTGGATGCGGAAGCCGGAAATATCGTGGTGCGCGGGTGGCGTGAAAAACTTCGACTGCGTCCTGCGGACGTGCTGGGCGAGTGCGCGCGCTACGCTTCGGGAGTCCTATGCACCTACGTGGACAATGAGGGCACGATGCGCGGTACAAATCTCGATTGGTACGGTGAGTTGCGGCGTCACACGCGTCTGCCCATTATCGCGGCAGGTGGAATTCGAAGCCAGGCGGAAGTCCGGGCGCTGGAACGCCTGGGCATGGATGCGGCAGTAGGGATGGCGATGTACGCCGGCAAGTTGCGGTGATGCCACGAACCGCATAGGGTTGGTATCCAGGAAAAGGGATTCGTAGAAGGGACCCATGAAGACGACGCGTCATTTTGTTTGCGCTGTGCGGACTGTCTGCTTGATCGGTGCGCTGGCCGTTGCGGTCGAGAGCGCACCGGCTCGTGCGCAGCAATTGCCGGCCCCGTCCGAAGGCTCCATGCCCGGCGTCGCGAAGATTGACCGCAACGTGATTTTTGGGATGTACTCGGGCCTGGCGCTGTTGATGGACGTCTACCACCCGGTAAAGCCGAACGGGTACGGCGCGATCTTTATCGCCGGAAGCGCTTGGGGCGCCCCGATGGACTATGGCGCCAGCCCGCTGAAGGACGATCCCGGGCAAGTCCCGGCGTTTGTCTTGCCACTAGTGGCCGCGGGATACACCATTTTCGACATTGACCACCGCGCGACGCCTCGTTTCCATTTTCCAGCGCAAATCGAAGACGCCGACCGCGCCGTGCGCTTCGTGCGTTACCATGCCCGGCAGTTCGGCATCAATCCGGCACGAATCGGCGCGGTCGGATATTCGTCTGGTGCACACCTGGCAAGCCTTCTTGGGCTGATGAATGGCGCGGGCAACGCCTCCGATCGCGATCTGGTACAGCGCGAAAGCGCGCGGGTGCAATGCGTCATCGCCGGAGGGACCCCCGCCGATTTGGAACATGTCGGCAATAACCCGGCCGCCCTGGCCATGCTTTCGGGCTTTCTGGGACAGCCGGTGCCTGCCGATCCGGCACCTGCTAGCGCGGTCTTCAAGCAGCTCGAAGACGCCTCTCCGATCCACTGGGTGAAGCCGGGCGCACCGCCCTTTCTGCTGATCCACGGCGATGCCGATGAGCTCGTGCCGATCGAGGCGGCGCAGGAGTTTCAGCAGGCGCTCGAAACCGCGCACGTCCCGGTAAAGCTCATCACGATCAAAGGTGGCACACACGCTTCGGTGGTAGCACTTGAGAGCGACGAGTATGCGCACGAGATGGTCCAGTGGTTCGGCGAATATCTTCTCCAAACCGGGCGCAAACCCTAAGGCAATGGGCCGTTACAAAGGCGTCATCCTAAATGCCTCCATATCTTAAAGATACGGCGCAACGGCGAATTTTATATTTAATACCGTCGCAACATTCGGTCTGCTAAAATAGTACTTTCCCAGGGCGCGCCGTTGGCCCTGCGCCCTGGTTTCGTTCGTCTCGAAGGGACTCCACCGCAATGAAGCGGTATGGTGATCATCGTTTTCCTGGACGACTGTTCATCGTCGAGGGCATAGACGGCTCCGGCAAGTCCACACAGCTCATGCTGCTCCACCGCTGGCTGCGCTCGGAAGGCTACGGCGTGGTCTTCAGTGAGTGGAACTCCTCCATGGTCGTGAAGGACACGACCAAGCGCGGCAAGAAGAGAAAATTGCTCACCCCGGCTACCTTCTGCCTGATTCATGCCACCGATTTCGCCGACCGCGTGGAGCGAAACATCATCCCGCTTCTCAAAGCCGGGGCCATTGTGCTCTGCGACCGGTACATCTACACGGCGTTTGCCCGGGACGTGGCTCGCGGCCTGCATCCTCCCTGGGTTCGTGATCTTTACTCGTTTGCGGTAAAGCCGACGGTCGCATTCTATTTTCGCGTGCCGCTTGAAGTCTCGATCGAGCGCCTGCACGGGGCTCGTGCCGGTTTCAAGTTCTACGAAGCGGGACTTGATCTCGGCTTGAGCGAGGATCCCGACGAAAGCTTCCGCGTCTTCCAGGGGCGAATCGTCGACGAATACGAGAAGATGGTGCCGGAGTTTGGCTTGACGGTGATTGACGCCACCCAGCCGATCGAAGCCCAGCAGGAACAGATGCGCCAGGTAGTGCTCTCAAAGCTCGAAAAAGCGAAGCAGTTGCGGGTGGCCCCATGAAGGAGTCCTACGGCGTCACGCTTCCCGGCATGCGGTTGAACGATCTGGTCGGCAAGCTGATCGTGGTCGAAGGCACCGACGGCGTGGGACGCTCCACGCAGATCACTTTGCTTAAAGACTGGCTCGAGCAGCGCGGCCACGCGGTGCTCAATACGGGGCTCTCACGCTCCGGGCTGGTGGGCAAAGGCATCAAGCGCGCGAAAGAGGGCCACACCCTCGGCCGGATCACGCTGAATCTCTTCTACGCCACCGATTTTGCCGATCGACTGGAACACGAAATTATCCCCGCTCTCCGAGCGGGCTTCGTGGTTCTCACCGACCGCTATATCTACTCGTTGATGGTGCGCGCTATGGTCCGCGGGCTAGACATCGAGTGGATCCGCAACGTCTATGGCTTTGCGCTGAAGCCTGATGCGGTCTTCTACCTGCGGATCGGCGTGGACGATCTGATTCCTCGCGTCGTTTTTTCGCGCGGGTTTGACTATTGGGAATCGGGGCTCGACATCCATTCCACGGAAGACATGTACGAGAGCTTCCGCCGCTACCAAGGCGCGCTACTCGAGCAGTTTGACAAGCTGGCCGAGGAATACAAGTTCAAGGTCGTGGACGCGACCCCCGATCCACGAAAGGTGTTTGAGAAGTTGCGCGCCGGAATCGCGCGTGTCGTGGAGGGTGAACCGGCCAAGCCTTCGGAGATTGCCGAGGGCGCCGTGCCGTTTGCCCCGGAGCCGGGCACACCTGCGGCCGAAGCTGCTAAAGACAAAGGGGAGCCGGGCGCCGGGGCGAAACTAAAAGGCGAACCTTCCTCACCCGTCGAGTTAGAATCGGCAGCGGCGCCCGCAAGCGACGCCGGTTAGAATCAGCCGGCGCGCTGTGTTCGCGCGCAAATCTTCTTCCGCCATGCCGCCGAAGCCCTCTGCCCGCTCGCCCCGCCCCAAGCGCGATCTCAAAGCCTGGATGGAGCGCGTCCTTGAGAAGGCCTCCGACGTAGAAAAAGACTTCGATACTGGCTCGGTGCACGATTTGCGAGTTGCCCTGCGACATTGCCGGTCCATTGCGCTCGGGCTCGAGGCCCTCGATCCGGCCGCACAGTGGGCTCGCATGAACAAGGCCGCCAAGAAACTGCTTAGGGGGATGGGTGGGCTTCGCGACGCCCACGTCATCGAGAAGACGGTCAAAAAGCTGGGCATGAAGGAAAGCACCTCAGGCAGGAGCCTTCTTCTCCAGATGGAGCGGTGTGCAAAGAAAGGCAAGCGGCAGGCACGCAAGAGGCTGCGCGCGTTCGATCGGAAGCAGTGGCGTGGATGGATCGATGAGCTACCTGGGCGCGCGGCGCACTTGCGCATGAATAGCTCCGCAGCGGAGTTGATCGTGCTGACTTGGTGGAACGACGCATGGGAGCGACATCAAGCGGCCATGCAGTCACGTAGTAAAACGGAGATACACCGACTCCGCATCGGCCTCAAGCGGTTGCGCTATTCGGCGGAAAGCTTCCTGCCCGCGTGCTACGTCCAGTGGGGCAGAGACCTGCAGAAGCTGCAAGACCTGTTGGGCGACGTGCACGATCTGGATGTGTTGCAGGGCGAGTTGTCCAGTCTGCTCCCGGCGGTTTCAAAGACGGAGCGCAAGAAATGGCGCGCGGCGATCCAGGCGCGCCGTGCCCCGAAGCTCCGCGAGTATCGCGAGAAAATGTCCGGTCCGAAGTCGAAGTGGCACCAATGGCGTTCCAGCTTGCCCGAAGGCAAAAATCTGGACCGGGCGCGAGCGGCTTGGCTGGGTGTTTGGGCTAGCTATTTGGACCCCGATCCGGACCATTCGCGGCGCGTGGCCCGGCTTGCCGTAGGCATCTATGACGGTCTTGCGGCGGCCGGCCTGGCGGGGATGGACATTGCGCCGGCCAGAAGCCTTCTCGAGGCCGCAGCATTGGCGCACGATGCCGGGCGGTCGTACGGGGAGAAACATCACCGTAAAGCAACCTACAAGCTCGTCCTGAAGCAGGCGCCGCCGCACGGCTGGACGTTTGCCCATATGGAAATGATTGCGCAGATAGCGCGTTACCATCGGGGCGGCTTGCCGGACCAGCAGAGCAAGACTTGGGCGAGTATCTACCGGGAAGACGGCGCGGGAATTCTATTGCTCTCCGGAATCTTGCGGCTTGCCAGCGCGCTCGCGAACGACCGGGCCACGAACATCACGCGGCTAAGGGTGAGGAGGGAAGGAGAATCGGTAGCGATTCGCGCTGCCGGCTATCGAGAAATCGGGCCATTTGCTTCGCATGTAGCGGAAGCGCGGCACCTGCTGGAGATTGAGCTGAATCTTCCCGTGCTGGTGATGGCGGCGCCAAACCCCGCGTCGGCATAGCGTCCCGCACGATCTCAATCGTCTAGATCGCGAAGCGCGCGCGCAGTCATGAGCCAGAGCAAGCTTCCATCGGCTGGCGAAACGGAATGCAGGTCGAGGCATGCCACGCCTGCCTTTTTCAACTCCGTGAACGCTTTCGGCGCATGCGTGGCGAAGGCGATCAACTCGTCCACATTCGGTCCGTGACCGAAGCAAATTACTTCCTGCGCTTTCGATTTAGCCAGCTCCTCAAAAAGCAATCGCGGCGGCGCATCCGGCTTGAGCGCGTCCGTTTTTTTTGTGCGGCTCTCTGGAAACCCCAGGACCGAACAGAAAATCTCGGCTGTCTGCACTGCACGCACGTAAGGACTGGTCAGCGCCAGGTCTGGGTTTATGTCCATGCGCCGCAAGCCGCGCACTGCCTCCCGGGTCTTCTCAATACCCTTGGGCGTGAGGTAGCGCTCGGCCTCTGGCGGGCAATCAGGGTCTTCGCGGTCAATCGAAATGCCGTGGCGCACGATATAGAGATGCATAACCAGGGTAAATCCTCCGATGAGTAGCGTCAAAACTCCGAAACAGTGCAATCCAATTCTAGCAGGGGACCCGAGGTGGGCGGCAGATTTTCGGCGTTTTCCTTTTGGCGGATTGCTCTCTATTACGAACGAACTCGAAAAGAAATGAAAAAAGTCTGTTCAATCGCGGCACTGACATTCATGGGCCCTTTGGCGCTCGCCCGCTCGACCAAGCTTGTTTCTTGACGCGCCTCGGACGCCCCCGTACACTCCTATCGACAGTCGACGGGACGACTTCCCGAACCCGATTTTCTACCTGGTACTCTGGAGATGCTCATTCCTCACACTCTTAGTCGTAGCCCCAATCATGGCTATGGTATCGCGCAATATATCCAACAAGTTTCGCAGAATGCGCTCAAGATCGGCGAGGGCTCGCTTCTACCGCATTACCGCAGCGGGCCGTCGCCAGCTCACAGCGGAAAAAAGGGACTTCGACTGACTCATCGCGGCCATAGGCCGCGTGATGGAGACCATATGAAGCTGTGGAATCGTCTTTGCCACTTCGCCCGGCGCCGTTCGATGGAGCGCGATTTAGAAGACGAATTGCTCGCGCACCGCGCGATGATGGAAGAACGCCTGCGCCGCGATGGCTTGGCTCCTGAACAGCTTCGCGCTGCCGCGTCTCAATTGTTCGGCAACATGACACTCGCACTCGAAGACAGCCGCTTGATCTGGAACTTCGCCTGGATCGAATCGCTCGGGCAAGACATCCGCTATGCGTTTCGCGGTTTCCGTAGTGCACCGCTCTTCGCGCTCACTGTGATTATCACGATCGGCCTCGCCCTGGGCCTCGACACGGTCCTTTTCACCGGGTTCAATGCCTATGTCCTCGCCCCGTTTTCGGTTCAAGATCCCTACAGCCTCTATTCGATGTGGTGGAACACAAAGGCCGGCTCCGGCCGTGGTTTCTCTTGGGATGAATTCCAGCAACTTCACAAGAACAATTCAGCTTTTTCCGATCTCGCAGCCAGGCAGGACGCCAGCGTCCGGTTCAGTGGCGAAACCCTTGAGGGAGAGCTCGTCTCGGGCAATTATTTCTCAATGCTGGGCATTACTCCGGAAATCGGCCGCACGCTTGTTCCTTCCGATGCGGTAACGCCAGGCGCGAATCCCGCAATTGTTCTGAGTCACGCGTTTTGGAAAGCAAAGTTTGGCGAGGATCCGTCCGTAATCGGCCGCATCATCTCACTTCAAGGTCGCCGGTTTGAGATTGTCGGGGTCGCTCGTCGAGGCTTCGCGGGCATCAGCAAGCGGCCTCCCGATTTTTGGGCGCCGATAACGATGTATAGCCGATTCCTTAACGGTCCTGATCTGTTCGGCCCCGCAAATCCTCACCCGCTTGAACTCACCGGCCGGCTGGCTCCAAACTTCACACTCAGCCAGGCTGGTGCTGCTCTTCTCGTTTCGGCGAAGAGACTCACGGCGAATTACACGCCAGTGGACAGAGTGATCAGCGTCGGACTCCAATCCGAGGCAACAGCGTTTCCGCTCACGCGCAACGCCATTGAAGCAATCATCCCGGCGGCCGTTGTTTTCGGCCTTGTCCTGCTCCTCGCTTGCGCCAATGTGGCCAACATGATGCTGGCTCGCGCCATGGCACGGCAGCGCGAAATCGGGATACGGCTTGCGCTAGGAGCTGATCGATTGCGGCTCATTCGCCAATTGCTTACGGAAGGGCTTGTCCTCGCGGTTCCGTCCGCAGCACTGGGTTTTTGCGTCGCTTGGTTCGGATCGCGCGTGGGAGTCAGGACGTTGTACTCGATTCTC